>LGOV01000157.1_pt2 | contig 12151 bp, 10 predicted proteins | sample 469881 | NCBI WGS metagenome assembly LGOV01 (sample SAMN03857199, study PRJNA290197) | marine sediment metagenome | biome: marine cold seep biome; feature: cold seep; material: marine sediment; isolation source: sample #5579, elevator 3A push core 41 containing 12 cm of sediment... ...
CTCTAAAAGAGCAAGAGGCTAAAAATGTATATGTGAGAAACCCACATGAGCTTGCAAGATACCTTGAAGTAGAATCTAGAATAACTGTAGCAAAGATGTATTTGGAATCTTGTAAGAAACGACTGGAACATCATGGTGCTGGTTACTTCGATAAAATGAGAAGTCCATGGGTACCAGCTCAATGGGGAGATCTTCAAGTAATCTTTAAAGAAGGAAATAAGACAAGAGCAGAATACTGGCCAGCAAATTATGAGTTGGAAGGCGAATATACTGATAATTATAGAAAGAATTTTTACAAATTCAATCCGGATTATGATAAAAAGTACGCTGCTAAGGAGAGAAGTAATGGATAATAGAAGAGCTTTATTAACACCAAACCCCATGTTACCTAATCATGTTGTTGCAATAAATCCTGAATTGTGTGTGGCATGCAATCAATGTGCAGACATATGTCGTTGTAGTGTTATTATGCATAATCCTAATAAAGATGAACCACCTATATTGGTTTATCCAGATGAGTGTTGGCATTGTGCAGTATGTACAGAACATTGCCCAACTGGCGCAATCACATTTGAGCATCCTATTAATCAGAAAATCGTTTTCAAAGATAAAGACAGTGGTGAGCTTTACAGAGTTGGTATGAAAAACCCACCACCAGCACATACAAAGAGAGCTTACGGTGATGAGAGAATTATGCTTGCTGGTCATGAAGTTGTAACTTTGGAAGCAACAGAAGTTGAACAACTTACAAGATATTTCATTAAAGCTAAGTTTAGTAAAATTGACCATATGCCTGATTATTTACCAGGACACTTTGTAAATCTTAAGATTGATCAAGAATCATATAGAGGTTACTCAATTGGAAATATGCCTGGAGATGACTTCATTGAATTATATATTGATTTATTCCCTAATGGAAAAGGTGGTAATTTCTTTAAAGCCCTTAAAGTAGGGAAAAAAGTTGAATTTACAATGCCTTTAGGCCGTTTTCTCTACATACCTAAAGCAACTCCTGTATTCTTTGTAGGCAGTGGTACTGGTATTTCGTCGATCAAGGCAATGATTGAGCATGAGCTTTATCAAATCAAGTCAGGTAGACAAATAAAACTGCTTCTTATAACATGGGATGAAGAGGATATTTTGCTTAAAGAGTATTTCGATGATTTAGAAGATAAGTTTGTTAATTTTAGTTATGATATTATGCTATCTAATCAAAAAACTAAAACTATCAAAGAAGGAAAAATTGTAACTGAAAATTTAGAAAATTACATTAAACAAAATGATTTCATCGCCTCAGACATTGATGCATATATCTGTGGGTCAAAATTGCTAGTTAAGAATGTTGAAAAATACTTATTCAGAAAAAATATGTTCTGGAAGAATATTAAATATGAAAGTTTCCTATAGATTGAAGGTGTAGAAATGAATTTACTAAAAAAAATTGAGAAGCAGACTGATGTATTGGTCATTGGTGGTGGATTTGCAGGGGTTTTCGCAGCTTTAAGAGCTAGGAGCAAAGGCTTGAAAGTTATTCAAGTTGATAAAGGTGATATTGGTCGTTCTGGCCAAACACCTTGGGTTGATTCTTTTCATGTTTTCGATGAGGAGAAAGGGCACTCTAAAGAACATTACAAAGAAATAGTTAAATATAAAGGACTAGGTGTCAGCAACACTGGTTTCTTAGATATGGTTCTTGAAGATTCAAAAGGTATTTATGAGGAATTAAAGGCGTGGGGTGCTACCGGTAACCCACGATTTGGCAAAATACTAAAAAACAAAGTAATAGAAGCTGGTGTTGAAACTATTACAAGAACGATGATTACTGAACTTGTAAAAGACGACGCAAGTGGTAGAGTTATTGGTGCTGCAGGCTTCATGTTGGATGAAGAATCAACAATGGTCATCATTGAAGCTAAATGTGTCATAAATTGTGCCGGTGCGGGTTCATATAAAGCACATGGTTTTCCCGTACAAGGCTTAACGTTTGATGGTGATGCAATTAGCTATAAAATTGGTGCTGAAATCACTGGTAAAGAATATAACGATTTCCATTGTACATTTACTAAAAATACAGGATCAGCTTGGTATCAATGGGGTTCAAAATGGGGTATTGGGCTTTATGAAGAATCGACATTAATGGAACACTTCGAACCAAAAGATGGCATTGATTTGTATAAGGATGTAAAAGAAGGGAAACTTCCAATTTTCTTCAAACCACCTAACGCACTTGTTGGTGAAGAGGGTGTTAAGTTTGGTGAATTACCAGAAGTCCCAGAAGGTATCATACCTCAAAACTCACCAGAGGTTATGAAAAATGATATCACTTATAAACAGCCTGTAGCACTCGGGGGTGCAACCGCGGGGATGTCTATTCATAAAGCGGAAGGTGTCTTCCCTAAGAATGGTGAAGTGACATTTAGTAGTTGTGTTGAAGGTTTGTATGCAGCTGGTGATGCTTTAGGCTCGATGTTGGTAGGGTGTACATATTCAGCTCTAGGGATTTCATCTGCTGGTTCTTGTGTTCAAGGTTCAAGAGCGGGTATAGAGGCTGGAGACTATTGTGAAACTATTGAACGAATTGAGATCACAGAAGAAAAGAAGAAGCAACTGACTAATTATGCATTTTGTCCTTTACTCAGAGATCAAGGTTACGATCCAGGTTGGGTAATCAAACAATTCCAAAACTTAATGATGCCATTTTATGTTATTTATGTGAAAGAAGAAAAACGTTTGGTTAATACCATAGAAACGCTTGGTTATATTAGAGATCAATTAGTACCAAAAATTCTAGCTAATGATACACATGAACTTAAATTAGCTCATGAAGCATCTAACATGGTGTTAAATGCAGAAATGAAACTTCGATCTAGTCTGTTTAGAACGGAAACGCGAGGTTCACATTTCAGAGAAGATTATCCAGAAACAGATGATAAAAACTGGCAAGCATGGACTGTAATTAAAAGAGATTCTCATGGGGGCATGGGGATTAGAAAAGTGGTATCAAAGTAATCCGTAGATCACTTTTCTATATGGCTTTTAATAGATAAAAAGGGAAAACTTCTGGGTGTGAAGTTTAGTTGTGGGTTATTCAATTGATTTGTATCTAATCAATGATTAATCAAAATTAATATTTCGGGAGGAAAGAATGAAATTATCAAGTTTTAAGAAGCACTCATTAATTGTTATTATTTATGCTTTTGTTTTACAGTACATGAATATTAGTTTGGTCGTTGATGGTATGAATGTCTTATACCCTGCGTTAGAAAAAGCACATGGATGGACACCTATGAAAATTGGAACTGCCACATCAGCAGCGGTTTTTATTGCCTTAATTATGGCAATTGTCTTTGGTACATTATTCATGAAATTCGGTGTTAAGAAGATAATGATACCATCAGTTCTGCTTCTAGGTATCGATGTTATTGTTATGGGAAATACAAGTGATTTCACAACTTTTGCAATTACGATGACCTTATTACAAGTGTTAACTGTACCTGCTATGGTAGGTTCTATTGCAATCTGTGCCAACTGGTTTAAAAAGGGTCGAGGAAAAATATTAGGTATTGTAACTATTGGGGCTCCAGCAGCATCTGCTACATTTGTTGCAATTGGTACGTCGGTTGTTCTGTCTAGTGGTTATGAGTATTTCTATTCAGTATATGGCGGAATCATTATTGTTATCGCTATCATAGGTGCTGTTTTACTTCATGATCGACCAGAAGATTTAGGTCTGTTCCCAGATGGAGCTGAAAAAGCTGATTACGTCATTGAGCCACCTAAGAAAACGTCTGCTTGGACAATGATAAAAATGTTTAGAAACAAAGAAATGTGGCTTATATCTTTTAGTTGGGGATTTATTTTCTTAATGATGACTGGAATTATGGCTAATGCTATTCCAAGATTCTTAGAAGTTGGAATTCCAATAGAACAAGCAATAAGTTTCTTCAGTATTGCAGCGGTATTGGGCATGGGAGCAAGTTACTTCTGGGGCTGGTTAGATGATAAAATATCAACTCCAGTAACGTGTGCAATATTCTCATTAAATTATATTGTTGGTTCAATATGTTTCCTTTATGGTTCAAGTGAAAATATGGCACTAGCATTTGGTGGGGTTCTAGTTATTGCATTAACTACTGGTGGTATGCCAAATCTTCAACCATCACTTCAAGCATGGGTTTACGGTAGAGAAGAATTTGTACCAACGTTGAGATACACTGGAACAATTCATAATCTGTTCAGAGCTATGGCTTTTGCTGTCTCAGGTTATATTGTAACAACTTTTGGTAGTTATGATGTAATGTATAAAATATTTATTGGATTATCAATTGCATCATTAGTTTTATTTCTTTTCATAAGAAAATCATATGACCCAGAAAGAGAAGGGGCGGAACCGATACCAATGTCTGATAATGAATATAAGTCAGTATCATAAAAGAGTAAATGGTATTAATAGATTAATAAGACGGGAAAAATGTATTATTCCCGTCTTTTAAAATTAAATTAGCGAGGTGTAGATATATGGCGATAGAAAAAATTGAAGGTTGTATTGGGTGTCAAGAATGTGTGTTAGCTTGCCCTACAGATGTTATAAGATTTGATAAGGTAAAGCAAGAAGCAGTGATAAAATATAAAAAAGATTGTCAGGTATGTAATTTATGCGTCATATATTGTCCTGTCAATGCTATTACTTTAACAAATGATCGTTATGATGATCTTGCAGTTAGTTGGAAATAACAAATCTATTCAGTAATGAGTGATAGTATATAAGGAGTTTTAATATGGATAAAGTCATGAAAAAGAAGCCAATAAGCAATATTTACTTATACTTTATAGGTCTTATTGCCTTATCTTTTGGTGTGGTTCTAGCAATTAAGTCAAGTTATGGTATTGCTTCAGCAGTTGCGCTTCCATTTGTTGTGAGTAGCAAGTTTTCAATTGTATCATTAGGAACATTTAATTACATATATCAAGGGTGTATATTTATTTTGTTAATACTTATTATGAGAAAGATATCGACTCAGTATATTCTTGGATTTGCAACGTCAATAATTTTTGGTTATACGATTGATTTGTGGAGTTACTTGTTAAGAGATATAAGTGTAACTGAGTTCTACTTAAGAGTACCATTGATGGTGTTTTCAGTTATTATTAGTTCAATAGCACTTATGTGTTTTATCAATAGTAGGTTACCAATGCTTCCTTATGATTTGTTCACTCAGCAAGTAGCTCATAAATATGGAATCAATTTTGGTCTGTTTAAGACTGTTACTGATATAACACTTATTGTCTTATCTATCATTTTGAGTTTTATGTTTTTTGGTGAAATAATTGGCATTGGTGTGGGGACCATATGTACAGCTTTAGCTATTGGCGTATGTGTTAACAAATCAAAGTTGGTATTTGATCAGCATTTTGAAGTCATAGTAAATGATAAAAGTACTTTTGCAGTTATCAATAATGAGCATTAAAGTTTTATCATAAAGATCAATAGTTAATAAATATATCTAATTAACAACATTAACAAAGGGCTACTTTTGTAGATAGAGATGCTAAACAAGTGTGATGATACTCCTTCAAAAATACCCATTTGAAGCATCATTAACACAACACCCAAGCGCGGAAAACTCTCTAGAATAGAGATTTATTAAATTATAGAGTGCTAATCTACAAAAGTAGTTGTATAATCATAAATTGTATTTTAGGTTTGTGATAAGGGGTAAAGGTGGGTAATTTTAAGTGTGCAAGATTATTTATGAAATAACGTACTTTTCTTTGATGACGAACTTATGTAAAGGTCATCAGTGCAATTGATATCTGATATTTATTGTCATCATATAGGAGTGTTAAGAAGTTTTTGAAAGAACTGTTTTAATTAATTGAACGAGTAAGGAAATGTAGTTTATTTAGAAATTGGGTGTAATTACTAACAGTTAATATTTCTTTTACTAATTCAATAATGAGATAAATTAAATTCAGAAAAAGTAGTGACTTAAAAACATAATATTTGGGGTAGAATATATGAACACTAATAATTTAGAAAATATACTAAAAGAGAATCAAGAGTTGAAAGCAATGGTGGCTAAAGCTTCTGCTAGTTTAGAGGCGTTGGAACTAGAACGAATAACGGCATTTGTCATTGGTGATGCGATTATGGATGGTATAATCTCTGTTGATGCAAATGGTTTTATCATTGATATCAATAAAGGATATACAGTGATTACTGACATTACTCGTGAAGAAATTATTGGGAAACATATTAATGAGTTGTTAGAAGAAAAACTATTCATTGGATCAGTATCTCTAGAAGTCATACGCACAGGCCAGAAAAAATCTGCCATGTGCACGATTGTCAAAACCAATAAAAGAGTTCTGTTAGTCGGAACTCCAATTTTTGATGATGATCATAAGGTTGTAAAGGTTATTACTGTTATGCGGAATCTTACGGATTTGATTAACCTTAAAGAAAAACTTGAGAAAGTAGAACAAAAAAAGGATATTATACAAAGCAAACTCAACCTTTTGAAAATCCGAACTGTTGAAAAGAGCTTTCTTGGTACATCACCTGAAATAATGAAAGTAAAAGAACTCATAGAATACGTAGCACCTACTGATGCCAATGTATTGCTCACTGGACCAACAGGATCTGGTAAGGAAGTAATTGCTAGAGAAATATTTAAGAAAAGTAAAAGAAGTGGAAAACCATATATAAAAATAAATTGCGCTGCCATACCAGAACATTTATTGGAAACTGAATTATTTGGATATGTAAAAGGTGCATTTACTGGCGCTGATCAAAAAAATAAAAAAGGACTCTTTGAGACGGCTAATAATGGGACTATTTTATTAGATGAGATTAGTGAAATGTCATTAAAACTTCAGCCAAAATTATTAAGAGTTTTACAAGAAAGGGAGTTTACGCCTGTTGGTGGTGTGACAAGTATTAAAATTGATACGCGGGTTATCGCTGCAAGTAATAAAAATTTAATAGGTTTGGTTGATCAGAATCTTTTTCGAGCTGATTTGTATTATAGATTAAACGTATTTCCTATAAAAATTCCATCCTTGTTTAAACGTAAAGAAGATATTCCAGATATTGCAGTGTTTTTCATAAATCGTTTTAATAAGAAGTATGAGAAAAATAAAGTTTTGGATAGTACAGCTATAGTCGAACTAATGAAGTATACTTGGCCTGGAAATGTTAGAGAATTAGAGAATGTTGTTGAAAGAATGGTCATCATATCGCAAAATAACTTATTGATGTGTGATGATGTAAGAACTATTCTTAATATTGGTGGTGCAACAGAAAGGGACTTATCAAGTGAAAGTTTGGGCAGTTTAAGTCTAAAAGAAATTGTTAGAAACTTTGAAAGACAACTTGTTAAAAAAGCACTAAAAGAAGGTGGTAGTTCTTATGCAGCAGCAGCAATTTTAAAAACAACACAACCTACAGTAATAAGAAAGGCACAAGCTTTAGGTATATCAACAAAAAAATCACAGAAAAGTAATGATACAATAGTGTATTGACGATACGAAAGCATTGAATTATTCATATAAACTGAGGCTTTTCCTGCCTAGTCACTATGAGTTATGACTGAACATTATGAAGAGCATACCATGACAAAAGAATGGCCCTTAGAAAGAACCAATGTCAATGGTTCTGCTATTGCACTGGGGCATCCTGTAGGTGATTAGTATAAACAAATTCTAGTAATGTTGATACATGAAATGAAGTTCTAATGAATAAATATAGATACATCTGAGGTCACCACTTTCAACTTATGCAAATTTTGGTGAAATTACTTACAAGTTTAAAGTACTATTCTACATATTTTCTTGTACCTTCTGCCATTGAACACCTGCTGCTTCTTCAAATGTCCTACGATTTTAAATTTGTGTTAACTCATCAGTTGAAGATTTACATATTAACTCTTTGTATAAATGATCTTTGATTACGATCTTCTCCTACTAAATATGACATAAAAATCCCCCTTACTATATAATTTGACAGTAAGAGGGATAATTCCTTTTTGCGATTAAATATATTTATATTTAATTGTTATACAGACTCATGTGTAGTATGATGGCGACTACTATTTTTACTTCACAGTAGATGAAAAAGATGTCTTTGCTAGATATGGTGGAGAGGAATTCATCATTATGAGTTATGGAGCAGATAAAGAGAATAAAAAATCATTGAGCAAGCAAATAATAATAGAACTATTCAGTGAAAAGGTCCCTCATAATGAATCTACACTAATATATTAATCTGTTAGTGTTGGTGCAAAATTCATTAAACCAAATAATGAAAACTTATAGAATCATTTATTTATGAAGCTGGTATTGCGTTTAATGAAGCAAAGGGTAGTGAGAAAAATACCGTAAGATAGCATTAATCAAACTAAGAAATCAAAATGTTTATCCAGAAGGCGCTTATCTATATTCTCAACCGATAGAAATGCCTACTGATATTAATTTGGCTGATTTATTAAATAAATAAGATATACGTTATAACATTAAATGAAAGATATCAATTTTGACTAATATCCAAATTGGTATCTTTTTTTGGTTACATAAACATATACGACTAAGAACTTATTTGGGAACAGACCTGTTACTTTGGTCTTATTACACTAGTGGAACCAATGGATCGTTTAGCTTATCAAGAAATTGCTAGTTATTATTGATTTTAATTTTTAGCATTGAATGATGAAAAGGTGAACTTATATATATGTTATACTGATAAATATGAATAGGCTAATATTTGACAGAAAATAGCCTTGTATATTCAGATAAAGGAAGCAAGTGACACGGATGTATTGATCCGTTTGGATAAATATTAATGATAAAGTACAGAAAGAGTTTATAAATAACTTTATGTACTGGGGGTATCGCATGAGAGAAAAGATTGATCAATTGTTAAAAGAAGCCAAAAGTTTAGCTAAATTGAATCCTTTTAAATCATATGAGTTAGCAGAAGAAGCTTTAGGAATTGCTAAAACACATAATTATACTTTAGAAATTGCAAACGCATATTATCATTTGTCATATGCTTGTAGGGTGATGTCTGATTATGTTAATGGATTAAGTTATGCATTAAAATCATTGGAAATATATGATGATGAGGAAAATAGTTTAGGTAAAATAAAAGTTAAAAATATGATTGGTATCATTTATTTTTATTATGGAGATTACACCAGTGCTTTAGAAAGTTATTCAAGTGCATTTGAATTGCTTGAACCAATGAACAATCCTAATATGAAATCCAGTGTATTAAATAATATTGGAGAGATTTACAGGGAAGCTAAGCAGTATGACCTTGCTTTAGAATATTATGACAAAGCGTTGAAAGTAAGTTTAAAAGCTGATTTAGCATTAAATGCTTCCGTTATGTATATAAATATGTCTGAGATATTTTATACAAAAGGTAATTATGAAAAAGCTTATGAAGCCACTAAAAGTTCATATGATATTTCTCTTGAGCATCAGGATGCTTTATCTTTAGCTGAAGCGGAGTCGCAGCTAGGTCGATTAAAAGTCACTGACTCAAAATATCAAGAAGCTAAAGAACTATATATCAGCGGTTTAAGCCGATTAAGCAAAGTAAATAATAGATTTTATACAATTGATTTATTAATTAACTTTTCTAAATTAGATGAGTTGATGGATGAAAGTCCTATTATTCACTTAACAGAAGCTCTAAATCATGCTATTGAAATTGGTTCAGATTCTAAGACTAGTATAATATATAGCCATTTGTCTGCTTATTATGAGCGAATAGGAGAGTTTGAAACCGCTTTAACTTATTGGAAATCATATCACTTAAAAGAAAAAGAAGTGGGTCTTAATAATCTATCGAAAAAATTAGAAGTATTATCCTTGGAATTGAAGTATTCTAAAGTCCATTCTGATGCTGAAAAAATCTTGATAACCAGTAACAAGTTTGAAAGAGAAGCATATGAAGCCAAGAAAGAACTAGAAAGAACCAAAGCTGAAAATGCTAAACTTTTAGAGGTCAGTGTTGTTGATGAGTTGACACAAATTTATAATCGTAGAGGAATTACTAAATTATTAAAAGAAAAATATGGTGAAAATGAGAATTCATATAATTTGATTATGATTTTAGATATTGATTTCTTTAAACGTTATAACGACAATTGGGGACATGTTAAAGGCGATGAATGTTTATATGAGATAGCTAGACATTTAAAAGAATTAAAATATAGTGATTACTTCGTTGGTCGATATGGTGGCGAGGAATTCTTGTGTTATGCAAAAGTTGGGTCTCTTGAAGAAGGAAAAAAGATCGCTGATAATATTTGTGAAATCATAAGAATGTTACGTATACCCTATGATCAAAATCCAGATTCTGAAATGATAACCATTAGTTTAGGTGGTGTTGTTAATAATAAAAGTTATACAATCAAACAAAGTATAGAAATTGCTGATAAGAATCTTTACTATATTAAAGAAACTGGAAGAAATCGAGCTGAAATAACAACCTAACCTACACATTACATTCTGTTATTATAACTTTCGATTAATAAATGATTTAAACATTAGAGATTGGAGAGATAATTTGAAGATAGGTTTGAGTGTTAATTATAAGAAAATTGAAGATGTATTATCGATTATAGAAGAATCAAAAATAGATATCAAGCATCTTCAAATAAACGGTTTACCAGCTGACATAGATGAAATCAGAGACGACTTAATTGATGATATCAATAGAATTCGTTCTTCTTTTCCTACCATGGAGTTAAGTTTTCATGCCTATCCATATAATTTTACAGAGGCAGTAACAGAAGTTCGAGATGTATGGCTAACTCTTGCAAAAAAAATGATTCTACTAGCAAATGAATGTAATGTAAGATTTGTTAATTTTCATGCTGGTTATGGAGTTGATGCAACATCTAGAAAAAAACATGATGGATATAGAGAACTAGTGGTATCAGCAGTTGAGGAACTATTAACAACTTCAAGTGCTTTTTCTTCTGAAATACATATGGAAAATACATATCCTGAATCGAGAGGCAGCGATTTTACCAAGCTTGGAGATCGACTGAGTGATTTCAAGTATTTCTTTGATGAAATATCAAATCCTTTATTTAAACTTTGTTATGACTATGGACATGGAAACTTGGATGAAAACGGAATCAATATCTTAAGGGAATATTCTTATAGATTGGGAAGTTTGCATGTACACGATAATGATCAAGTCGCAGATATTCATTGGCCAATTGGACAAAAGGGTATGGGAACGATTGATTGGGAACATGAGTTAGAATATCTAAAGAAGATTAAGTTCAAAGAAAGTTTTATTTTGGAGAGTTACACTGAGCATCTGAAAAAATCCTTAACTTACTTGATGAGTCTAGATGACAAGTAATGTTGAATATAATGGATGTTCATTAGAAAAACTAGAATACTCATCTTGGTACAAAAAAAATGAATACAACTACCGCACTATTACAATTGCGGTATTTTTATTACCATTTTTAAGTATTAGAAAACCGTATAAATTAATAGTCATTAGATCTTTTTTAGAAGAGGGATCATTAGAAACGTTCACTTATGCTACATTCGTGAATAAGAATAACCAACTGTGTTCTTATATAAAATATATTGTTAGAGATGAGTCGTATCAAAATAATAGAAGGGTTTACCAAATACATCTAAAATTCTATTAAGTAAATCTGATTAATCAGAGGTTATTACAGAAATAATGGTATAAAGCATCAATTATTAAGCTAAATATATATCTTTCTAGAAAAATTCATGTCTTTTACATGAATTTTTTTAGGTTTTAGTAAATGGCTCGTAAGTTTATGATTAATGTAGGTCTGATGAATAGAAACAATTTCACCAGATAGGAAAACGTTAACCGATGAACTCTGTATAGAGAACTGAAAGTTTTGCGTGAAATAAGGGAATTATACAATCAATAGGGAGGAAACATGAAAAAATCAATTGCTTTACTACTTATTTTCGTTTTAGCCATCAGCGTATTTGCTGGATGTGGTACAAACGACAATAATAATGCAGTTAAAGAAAACGTTAACAACAGTACTGATGTTAATGACAATACAGAATCATCAGACAACACAGAGGAGCCTGGTGAACCAAGAATCCTTACAGTTCTATTGAACTCTAA
>LGOV01013051.1_pt4 | contig 12140 bp, 11 predicted proteins | sample 469881 | NCBI WGS metagenome assembly LGOV01 (sample SAMN03857199, study PRJNA290197) | marine sediment metagenome | biome: marine cold seep biome; feature: cold seep; material: marine sediment; isolation source: sample #5579, elevator 3A push core 41 containing 12 cm of sediment... ...
GCGTTGATCGTGGCGGTGATCGCGACGACGTTGGGAACACTCGCATCGCTCGCTCTGGTACGATTCAGAATGCGTGGCAGGATTGCATTCCAAACCCTGTTCATGGCCCCGCTTCCAATCCCGGAGGTCGTGATCGCAATTGCTTTGCTGGTAGCTGCAACAACGCTGGATCTCGGTGGTGGAGCATTTCCCGTTATCGCGGGACACGTCTTAATGGGCTTGCCGTTTGTTGTGACGATAGTATCTGCACGGCTTTATGGGGTTGATGCTTCGCTTGACGAAGCTGCGATGGATTTGGGGGCTAATGGCAAACAGATTCTGTGGCGTATCGTCTTGCCGCTTGCGGCCCCTGGTATCATCGGTGGGTTTATTTTGGCCTTTACCGTTTCCTTTGATAACTTTCTTGTCTCTCATATGGTCGGAGGAAGTGATCTGGTTACGATCCCTACCAAGATTTACTCGATGCTGCGCTTCGAGTTCAGCCCTAAAATTCACGCGGCATCAACAATGATCATCACACTTACAGTTAGCCTGTTGTTGTTGCACAGCTATGTCACTCGTGAAAAGTAAGGAAGAGATATCATGTCTCTAAAGCATGTGGAAATCTCCGGGAGTCACTACGAAGTAGGAGTTGCTCTTGGTATGCTTTCAGGCGAAGCAATTCGGACTGTGGTGCCGGAAATGGAGCGGATAAAACTTCTACGCTCTTTGTGGCTCGGTTCTGATCGCCTAAAGCAAATCGAAGCTGCTGCAAGGGCAGCGTTTCCACAATATATGCGGGAAATGGATGGTATCGCAGAAGGTGCCGAAGTTCCGTTTGAGGATATTTTTATCTGGAATTGCCGCGGGGACTTGCCTGAACATACTGACGATAACACCGAAGGTGCGCTTGGATGTACAACGGTTATGGAAACCTCTGATTCCGGGGCAGCTATTCGTATAACGCACAATGAAGACGGGCATAATATCCTTCACGGAACGTGCATGATGGTTACTATCCATCCTGAAAATTCGACTAGTGTGACTAGCTTCTATTATCCCGGGATGATCATGGGGCACAATTTTGGCTTCAATGAATTTGGCCTTGTGCAAACGGTCAACAACATTAGCCCGCACGATCAAAAGGTTGGTCTGCCCCGCCATATTGTTAGCCGCGCCTCTCTGGCCTGCCGGTCACTTGACGAAGCGGTACGCGTTTTTCAACGTCCTGACCGTGCCAGCGGGTTTCACTATGCAATCGCTCAGCAAGGTGACGATCGCCTGCTTTCAATTGAAGCGCCTGCTTCCAACTGTATTGTTCACGAAATAAAGGGCCGCAACGTCCACACTAACCATTTGATCTTTGACGAGTTTCGCGATTCAGATCAGGATATCGGTCCGTCATCAAAGCACCGTCAGGCAAAGGCAAACGCCCTAATCGGAAATACACAGGGCGAAGAGATAACTGCATTGTCGATACTGGCCAACACCGACAATCAGGAATACCCAATTTGTCTTAAACAAATTGATCGCCATGATGTTGGCTATACGCTTGCAACCGCCGCGTTCGAGTTAACCGAGCAACAATGCGCTTGGGCCGTTTACGAGGATCCAAATGACAAACCGGTCCTGTCCGGTCACTTTTCGCCTGCGTCGTCGAAATCGGCCGAATAGGGGGCTTTGCAACCCATAAGCAACTTGACGATATCCCGCGATCCACAACTTGAAACATTCAATACCCAAAATAGCCAAGTATAAAAGGTTCATAACTATGGTGTCTGCCAAAACCGGAAAATCCCAAAATGGTGTCATAGCTGCGGGATCACCGTATGCTACCAAAATTGGAGCCGACATCCTGCGGCAGGGCGGGAATGCTGCGGATGCAGCGGTCGCTTCTGTTTTTGCTATGACCGTCGCCGATCCGGCAAACATCAGTCTATTTGGCCGTTGTCAAATCCTGTCTAGAGACTCGGACGGAAACTATCTTGCTATCGATGGCGCCAGTCAGGCCCCGTCAGAGCTGCCTATGGATAGAACCGATCCAGTTGATGTAGGCTTTGCGACGGCCGGAATCCCCGGTTTGTCTCGCGCTCTTGAAAAACTTCATGCGAAGCATGGCCGCCTTCCACTGGCCGAAGTTGTTGAACCGTCGGCGCAACTGGCAGAAAACGGATTTGAGCCGCAGTTACATCTTAGCCAAGTGTGGAAAACACGAACGCCGGAACTGATTGCCGACGCGGCTGCACGACAGACCTATCTGACCGAGGCAAATGAACCACCAAAAGTATTTCGCCATCCGCGATTGGCCGCATTACTTCGCGCTATAGGCCAGAACGGCGCATCGGCGATTATGGAAGGTGAGGTCGCACGCGACATCGTTAAAACCATAAAAGACGGCGGCGGGCATTGGTCTGTGGCTGACCTTAAAAATTACGAAGCGCCTGAAGGCGAAGTAGTCAAGGGCCGCTTCCGTGACTACGAAGTTGCAACGATCGGCAGGCAGGGTTGGGGGCACAGCCTTATCGAGATGCTTTCAATTCTTGACCGTTTACCGGTCTTTGGCGATACCCTGACAGCGACGGAGGCCGAACGTCTGCTGCTGACAATCTTGTGTGTGTATGGCGATCGGCCACAATTTATCGGGACGTTGAAACAAAAGACCTTCGGTCTCCCGTATGAAATGCTGATCGATGAAAAATTTGTCGATAGTCGCGCGCACCTGATTGCAGATCTTCAAAATCAGACCTGCGCGCCGAATTACGTAAATGGGCACCAGCTCGTGTCGGAATCCCCGCGTGAGGATCAGGACACGACACATCTTTCTGTTGTTGATAAGGACGGGGCCACAGTTGCCGTTACCGGCTCTGTCGGTCCGCATTTCGGCATTCGCGCCGCCGACCCGAAATACGGCGTATTTTTCGCCCATAGTTACAGACTTCAGTCCGACCCCACACCAAATGCACGCGACGTCACCGAAATGTCACCGGTGATCATTACCAGAAACGGCGAGTTGCTTATGTCATTGGGTGCCGCTGGCAGTGAACGGATTCCGGGCGCAATTTTGCAAGTGATTGTGAACGTAATCGATCGGAAGATGAACATAGCAGACGCAGTTGCGCTTTCCCGAGTCAACGTCCAGTCCGAGCAAATCCGTGCGCATGTTGATTTGGAGAGCGCCGCCCTCGAAGGGCTGCGAAAGCGCGGCTATCAGGTTGCGATTAGCGAGCGGGGCCATGTCAACCACCTCGGTGTTGTGCACGCAGTTGTCAAAAATGCGGACGGGTATTGGGAAGGCGCGGCTGATCCTGCATGGGATGGAAATGTAAGTGTCGCATAGGGCGCATGAACTCAGAATAATGCAAGAATATGCGATATCTATGGAGATGAATTAATGTCCGATTTACGAACTGAAGATACAGAGACAACCGAATTCGAAACTGTAAAGTTTCGGATAACCGGTTCGACTGCCGAAATTCGTATGAACCGCCCGCACCGTTTAAATGCGGTCGTCGAACAACTGTACGATGACATTCTCTCGGCTCTGCAGCTTGCCGAAAAAAAACCAACCGTAAGGGTAATTGTTCTGACGGGCGAAGGGCGGGCATTTTGTGTTGGCGCGGACCTTAAGGAGCATGAAAACAATGAGCGCTCGGATTTGGAAAAACGACAGTATCTAATAAAGGCGAATGATGTATGTCGGCGATTGCAAACTATTACCAAGCCTGTGATCGCCGCAGTTAACGGTTATGCCCTTGGTGCGGGTGCCGAGATGGCCGTATCTTCGGATTTTATTGTCATGCGGGAAGACGCACAAATCGGCTTTCCCGAGATTTCGATTGGCACCTTCCTTGGTGGCGGTGTGACCAATCTACTGCCCCAACTGGTCGGATTGGCAAAAGCCCGCGAGCTGATTTTTACCGGCGAAAGAGTTGACGGAACCGAGGCTGTTCGTATCGGATTGGCTGCCGTTTCGGCATCTCATGAAACTTTTGAAACAGATGTCGCCGCGTTCGCAGAGCGAATTGGTGGCGGTGCACCTCTTTCTATGAGGCTTGCGAAAGAGCACCTGAATACGTCCCAGTCACGGGATTACGAAACCGCACTCGTAACCGAACTGGAGGGCATCCGTGCCTGTATGACAACTTCCGACTGGCGCGAAGGAGTCGTGGCCTTTTCCGAAAAACGTAAACCAGAATTTACAGGAAATTAACTAATGAACAGCTCTCGCCTATCGTTTCTTTCACCCGAAACTATTGCGGTTGTAGGCGCCTCGAAAGATCCAACCAAACGCGGTTATCAGGCTATTCGCCAACTTCTGCTCGACGGGTTTTCCGGAAACATCTACCCGATCCACCCTCGCGAGACAGAGTTTCAGGGCATAAGGGCCTATTCAACAGTTGCGTCTGTCCCCGAAAATATTGACCTCGCTCTTATTTGCACTCCTGCCGTAACGGTTCCGGGTATTATGAAGGAGCTCGGGGACAAAGGTGTCAAAGGTGCAATTATTCTGGCCGGAGGCTTCAGCGAAACCGGCGAGGCTGGTTTAAGCCTAGAGGCCGAAATTGCAGAAATCGCAACTGAGTACGGGATTCGCATCGTTGGCCCAAATACGTCGGGTGTGTTCAATCTGCATGCGCGTATGAATATAGTTGGCATGCCAAATGTTCAGGCCGGCGGGCTGGGCATTGTTTCCCAGTCAGGCAACATGGCGTTGACGATCGCGACGGAGGCGTCAATGCGCGGTGGTCTGGGTTTCAGCACATATGTTGGCGTCGGAAACCAAGCGGATCTGGGCTTTAACGATTACCTGGCCCACATGGGGCAGGATCCGGACACCAAAGTCCCTGTTCTTTACGTTGAGGGATTTAAAAAGGGCCGGAAGTTTCTTGATGTCGCACGCGAAGTCACAAAAGAAAAACCTGTGGTGGTTTACAAATCTGGCCGCACGCTAGCAGGGCAAGCGGCGGCCAAATCGCATACGGGTGCATTGTCAGGTAGTTATGACATGACGGTTGATATACTTGATCAAGCGGGTTTGACCGTCGCGCGTCAGTCAAACGAACTAATTCCGCTGGCTGAAGCCTTGCTTCTTCTACCACCAGCAAAATCTAACCGGATTGCGGTGCTCGCGGACGGGGGCGGACATGCAACGATTGCTGCAGATTGTTTATCCGAACAAGGTTTGAAGTTAGTCGATATTGAAGAGGCAACCCGAAAGAAGCTTGCGGGCATCCTGCCATCGGCCGCGTCGCTATCAAATCCGGTTGATGTCGCGGGTGGCACTGACGCCAACCCCGGTGTATTTGCCGATTGTGCGGAAATCCTTTTGTCGGATCCGAACGTCGATGTTTTGCTGATAGTCGGTTTGTTCGGCGGATATAAACTTCGCTTTGCCGAAAGTCTGGGGCCAATCGAGAATGAAACCGCCCTTCGCCTCGGTGAAATATTAAAGCGGTATGGCAAACCGATGCTGTTGCAAAGCCTTTATACTCCGCTCCGCCCGGAGGCGCTGGAAATACTGCGCAACACTGGCGTTCCCGTCCATGAATCCATAGAAATGGCGGTCACCTGCGTGGCCGGTTTGGTCCAGTATGGCTACACGCAGAAACGCAATCGAAGTCACCCACCGACTATTGCCAACGAGCAACCCGAAGCTGCCCGTGATCTGGTCAAGGCTTGCCGGGATGACAATCGTAGCGCGTTACTCGAGTTCGAGGCCCTCGAACTGCTCAAAATTTACGATATTCCAATTGCAGACTACATAGTTGCCCGCTCGCAAGGCGATCTAAACCGCGCCGTCGTAAAATTGGGCTCAGGGCCACTGGCAATGAAAATCGTTTCGCAGGATATCCTTCATAAAACGGAAGCAGGTGGTGTTAAGCTGAAACTCAGCGGCAGGGACGCCTTAAACTCTGCCTACCATGATATTATTAATGATGCGAAAGCCTATAAGACGGGTGCGCGGATCGAGGGGGTATTGATAGCCCCGATGGCAAAATCCGGTGTCGAGTTGATTATTGGCGTGATCCGTGACCCAATATTTGGCCCTGTCCTCATGTTCGGCCTTGGGGGAACCATGGTCGAGGTCATGAAAGATGTGTCATTCCGCGCAATTCCTCTTAGTCGGGCAGATGCAGAAGGGATGCTGGGGCAGATAAAATCTAGTAAAATTCTTGAGGGTGTAAGAGGCGCCCCGCCCATTGACCGTGCGGCTATCGTCGAATTGATAATGAAGATATCGAACCTAGTGCAGGCTCACCCCGAAATATCGGAGCTGGACCTAAATCCGGTCTTCGCCCACGCGGTCGGGTTCACAGTGGTAGACGCCCGAATAATTCTTGATGACGAATAAGCAAGGAGGCAACATAATGGCAATTCCATCTGTTCAGGATTCAATCCTAACGCTCGATAAAGGTGTCGCAGTTCTGAAGTTTGACCGGCACGACGTACGAAATGCATTGACCGGCACAACACTGATTGACGACATCGTAACAACCATCGACTGGGTGAACCGAGATAAGAACGTCCATGTTTTGGTCATTACCGGAAATGGTTCTGCATTTTCTGCGGGCGGAAATATTAACGATATGCGGGAACGCTCGGGGGATTTTGCCGGTGCTGTGCCTGAAGTCGAAGAAAGGTATCGACGCGGTATTCAGCGCATTCCTCTGGCTATTCACAGCGCCGAAGTGCCCGTTATTGCTGCCGTTAATGGCCCGGGGATCGGTGCCGGTTTCGACCTTGCATGTATGTGTGACATCCGCATTGCCTCGACATCTGCCAAGTTCGGAGAGACATTCGTTAATCTTGGTATAATCCCTGGTGACGGTGGCGCCTGGTTCTTGCAACGGTTGGTTGGCTATCAGATTGCAGCAGAATTAACCTTTACTGGCCGGATTATCGACGCAACCGAAGCGAAAGAAATAGGACTTTTATTAGAGGTTGTTGATCCTGAAAACCTGATGCCCCGCGCTATGGAAATTGCAAGATCTATTGCGGCAAAACCTCCGCAGGCGCTGCGCTACTCCAAAAGATTGCTCAAGTTGGCTCAACGTACCGAGTTGGTGGATTTCCTTGACTATTGTGCAGTTTTACAGGGGATTTCCCATAATACATCCGATCATCTGGAGGCCGTGTCCGCATTTCTCGATAAGAGGCAGGGGCACTACACAGGTCGATGAATATAAAGTTAGCGGAATTTTGGTTGTATTATGCTCAGTTCATTTTCGGGTGTGTGCGACTCAAAGCACCGTGCCATATCCAGAGTTTCACATCTGTTTACGACTAGTTCAACACCTTGCCTCTAACCGGTCGCCCTTTATAGAATTGCGGGGCTCGCGAGCTTGCGACGAAAAATCAAAAATACACCAAGAGCGCGAAATACTAAAAGAGGAACGGTGACCTCATGAGACAGCAAGTTGTGTGCTTTGCCGATTTTACGCTGACAAACAGGATAGCTTCTCCGAAAACAGCATACCCCCCCCTTCAACTTACGAGTGGCCGCATTTTCGTTTTCAACGTGTTCTTCTAGGAATACTGGGCGACGGTAAAGAAGTTGAGAGGGTAAATGAGAGTGATTGTACTTAATCTATTAATGGTTTCTGTTTCTCATAGACCTCGGTTCTGAATCCGGTACAGAGCGGCCTTTCGTTCGTCCTTCAACGGACGACCGCTCCCAGCTCTCTTCGACCCAAAGCGGACTTCACTTGCCCTACGTCTTGTCGAATGCCCAATGCAGAACGGGCGAAAACTGGGTCCACGGAAGCGCTGTATGGCGCATGTTCCTTCTCAATTGCGGACGCTCACTCTGGTTCAGTATCGTGGCTTTGGCAGTTGGCTACAGCGCCCATTTTGAAACCCTCCCTTATTCAATACCGCAAATCTGTTCCACTAGTGCTGACGTCAGACAGGGACGACCAACAGATATTTTCCGTTCGGGAAAATTAGCTGCTGATCTTGACCTTCCAAACCTAAATGCAAAATCGGATCGTATTATGATTTGTGGCTCGATAGGACTCAATCAAGATATGAAAGTTATTGCTGAAACTTCTGGTCTGGGAGCGATGATACCTTGCACATTTACTATGGTGCGTCCGACGATGTGATGGCAGTTGCCCGTGTGCCGCTGACCGAGCTGTGGGAATTTCTAGCCGTTTAGGCCCAACACCTCTGAAGGATATAATATGTCAGCAACTTCAAAAAATACCAAAAAGCGACCCATATCGCACGCAGGGACGAGAACGAAGTCCGGCAATATTGCGCGGCGACTTTCATTTTTGATACAGTTACGCGCGATTATACGACGTTAAGTATAATCGCCAAACGGTCTATGTTCTCGCCCGGCCCCGCTAAACGTCCGGACCTAGAGGATGTTGTCTTTTCCTCGGGGTTGATTAACGGGCCAGAGGGTAAAAAGGTTCTTTATGCGGGGGTTTCAGACACTGAGGTGCATTGTATCGAAATACCGGACCCATTTGCCTGAAATAAAACCTCTTCGACTATATAAGTGAAGTTACCATCCAAAAAGCCGGCTACATAATCGTAGCCGGCTTTTTTCGCTTGAAGGTGGTGGAATCACACGGGAGGGTGTGCGCACCCCATCACCTCGCTGTATTCGCAAAATTGTATGCGAAGTCTTTAGGCCATAAGTGCGCGGGCTGCTTCTGGTGGCAGGGCTGCGGGGCGTTCACAGGTTGTTTCCAACACCACGGACACGCCCGTTTCTGCGGCCTTCAGAATGGACAACATCACGTCAACCGTGTGCAGCGCGAATTCAAAGCTGCAGCGATGCGGGCGGTTTTCAATGATGGCGCCGACCATATCCGCAAGGCCAACGCCGCGATAGTTCGGATTGTTGCCTTCAAGACCGTTGCCACCCTGGAACGGATGATCCCACTCAAACGGAATATCCTTTTTCTCTGCCATCTCGGTCATGCGTACTTCACCGCTAAAGGCGTTTGGATCTTCAAGGATCAATGTGCCGGTCTCGCCGTAGAACTCCATGTTGTTGTGCTCGTGGTACTGCACATCCCAACTGGCGGTCATCGGAATAACCGCGCCAGAGTGGAATTCAATCAACGAGTGGAGCGTCGTCGGTGTATCAACTTTCAGGTATTCTCCGGCGCGTGGCTCGGACGAGATCAGACGCTCGGTGCGCGGGGTCGCCGAGATGGCTGAAACCCGTTTGATCGGACCAATCAGTTGAACCATATTGGCAATATAGTAGGGGCCAACGTCAAGGACAGGGCCAGCGCCCGGTTGGAAGAAAAAGTCGGGGTTGGGGTGCCAATGCTCCATCCCGAAGCTCATCATATTAGCGGAACCCGAGACAATTTCACCAACGTCACCTGAATCAACCAGTTTACGGGCAAGCTGATGCGCGCTGCCAAGGAACGTATCGGGAGCGGAGCCCACACGAAGACCTTTTTCAGCCGCGATTTTTGCAATCTCCTGGCCTTCTTTCATGGAAAGAACAAACGGTTTTTCCGAATAAACATGCTTACCCGCACGCAACACGGCTGCGGATGTTTCATAATGCACTGCCGGAACCGTCAGATTGATCACGAGATCGATGTCGTCCGCCGCCAGCATGTCTTCAACCGTATCGGCGCGCACACCGAATTCTTTGGCGCGCACACGTGCCGCTTCGATATTGATGTCGGCACAAGCACGGATTTCTATACCACGAAAAAGAGCCGACTGTTTGAAGTACGCGGCAGATATGTTTCCACACCCGAGTATACCAATACCAAGTTTTTCAGTCATTTGTAATAGTCCTTCTTATTTCGGAAAGTTTTCAATGGAGCGTTTCGCAAACCGGTTAAAGTCGGACGGGTTGTCATGTTCCATTACATAGTGACGTTTGTTGGTGGATTCATTTACCGCTTTGATAAGACCAGCCCAATCCATTGTGCCAAGACCCACATCGGCCCAACCGTCTTCGTCAACACATTCCCCTTCAGGCGCAATGTCTTTGACGTGAATAGCGGTGATCCGTTTGCCATAAGTGTTGATCCACTCCAGCGGGTCGCTGCCGCCGCGAACGATCCAGGCGATATCGGCTTGCCATTCCAGTTCGGGAACATGCTCCAGCATAACCTGCATCGGCACAGAGCCGTCAGCCAGCGCCATGACTTCGTGTTCGTGGTTGTGCCACCCGAACGCAATTCCGGCGTCCGCCATACGTTTTTGGATGGTGCCAAGCTGATCTGCGAAACCGCGCCAGCCAGCGGCGTCGGTCGCCCGCTCGTCTTTGCCTATTCCCGGGCAATAGATAGTTTTGATTTCCAGCTCGTTCGCAATCTTGATCGATGTGTCTGTGTCGTTCAGTAATTCTGGAAAACCGAAGTGGGCCGTTGGCATGGTCAGGCCGGTGCGGTTCATTTCCTCGCGGATTTGTGCTGTGTCGGTATACAAAGCGCCATAGCCTTCGACTTCCTTGTAGCCGAGGGTCGAAATAGTCTCGAACACTTGCGGCCAAGGCGTGAAGTTACGCGCGCTGTAAAGTTGCATGGAAAGTTTCATGTACGTTTATCCTTTTTCATGTGCGTTTATCTTTGTTGTGAGTTTTGACATTGCGTCGGAAAAAGTTGTCACCTTGGCGGATTGTCTCGAATAGTTAGGTCATCGAATCAAAGGCGGGCAGGGGGACCAAATTTAGAAGCGGGGCACAGATTGCCAAGTATTTTCCGCTGAGTAAAAACCATAATTTGAAACCCTTATTTATTTGGTAGTCGCATTGTTCGCGGTTCAATGTAACCGTTTACATAGCTAAACTGTTTTCGGTTGATTCTGTCAAGCGCTCAATGCAATATGGGTGGCCTTTTATTGCGAGTGGGAAACTGGTGTAGGTATGGTGGACAAAAAATCGAATATTCACGATGTCGCACGGGAATCCGGCGTATCAACCGCATCGGTAAGCAGGACGCTTAGCAGCCCTGAGCTGGTCTCTGAAAAGACACGTAAAAAGGTGCATGATGCCATTCGCAAGACCGGCTATCGGGTCAATCGGGCGGCGCGTAATTTGCGGACAAAGACAACGAATTCGATAATCGTACTTGTGCCCAATCTCGGCAATCCGTTCTTCTCGGCAATCCTTTCCGGAATCGAGCGTACTCTTTCCAAAGAGGGTTATAATGTTCTGTTTTGCGATACCCAAAACGACATCGAAGGGGCGCCTCGTTTGCGTGACTACTTTGAGGACGGGCGGACCGACGGGATACTTATTCTGGACGGAGCTTGCCCGGACGCCGAGCTGCGCGAATTAGAAGAATCCGAATATGCCAGCCGGGTGGCCTTCGTTTGTGAATGGGCTCCAAAATACGNNGCGCGAACTAGAGAAATCTGAATATGCCAGCCGGGTTGCCTTCGTTTGTGAGTGGGTTCCGAAACATTCCTTCCCTGTGATCCGCAGCGATAATGAAAAAGGCGCGACTCTTGCGGCCCAGCATCTTGTCGCGCTGGGGCATAAACATTTGGGGCATGTCGCTGGACCACCGGAAAACGTGCTTACTGGCGTGCGTAAAACCGGCTTCCTTGACGCCCTCGAATCCAGCGGCATCTCGACCGGTGACGAGTGGATTTACAATGGGGATTTTTCCCTTGAATCCGGTGTGCAAGCGGCAGAATCATTTCTGCAACTTCAAGACCGCCCGACTGGCCTTTTCTTTGCCTCGGACTTGATGGCAATTGGTTTTATTACCCGCGTTACTGACGCGGGGCTGAAGGTGCCCGAAGATGTCTCGGTGATTGGTTTTGACAATATCGAAATCGCCGGCTACATCCGCCCTGCACTTACCACCATTCGGCAGAGCAGGCATAAACTGGGCGATTTGGCGGCCCAGACATTGCTGGAAGGGTTGAAGCACACCGAACCGAGCCTCTCTCCTTTGATCAAGGTGATCGACGTCGCTCTGGTCGAGAGGCAAAGTACCTGCCCACCCAAAAAATGATGCCCTAGCTCCGCGACCTACAAGTTCCGCTGTTTTTCTCCCTGCACCAACGGGCGGGGACAGCCTCATTTAAGGCATTGCAGGGCTTTAAGTAAACGTTTACAAATATTGTACCGACAAGAATCAACCATATAGTAAAAATTTTTGTAACGACTGCAATCTGCCCAGTACCAGCGCTTAATAAGGTGAAGAAATTATGAAAACAATTAA
>LGOV01007216.1_pt1 | contig 12090 bp, 13 predicted proteins | sample 469881 | NCBI WGS metagenome assembly LGOV01 (sample SAMN03857199, study PRJNA290197) | marine sediment metagenome | biome: marine cold seep biome; feature: cold seep; material: marine sediment; isolation source: sample #5579, elevator 3A push core 41 containing 12 cm of sediment... ...
TTCAATAAACACTTCAGCAAAATCTCCACCTAGTCTCAAGGCTTCAAATAAAATATCCTGTATTATCTTTTGACTAATCATATTTTTCCTCCAAATCCAGTTCATAGAGATAGCTATCTCTATATTCTTCATCTAATTTAAATACACTTTTTTCATTCAAGAAATCAATCCAACCATCGTCTTTACTCATAGATGTAATAACATCCGCTCCGGTTTTTTTACCCATATACACAATGAATTTAAAAACTTCTTCAAAATCCCCATCAAAATCAACAACCGATAAAGAATTTCCTTTAGATTTCAAACTTGACAAGATTATCTTGTTTTGTTTATACTGATAAACTTCATTTCTTGAAACAAGTTTATCTAATAAATCATTATCTCCTTTAAGAAACGTAAAATCAACCCCTAGATATTCTTGATTGAAATCAAACCAATCTATTTGATCATAATAATCTATATCGCTTACATTATAATTTTTCAAAACTATCTCTTGGTATTTATACTCACCAATTTTTCTGAATTTCAACATATCAATGATTCCTATGCTATCGTTTAACCGATAAGTCGCCAACTGTGCTTTTTTATAACCTAGCTCTTTAGCTTTTTTTATTTGATAATCTGAAAGCAAACTTCCAAATCCCCTGTTTCGATATGAAGACCCTACTCTAAGCCCTTCAAACCAAACTGTTTCACTATCTATGTGGGTCATTTTACAAAATCCAACTACCTTATCTTCCATCTCTAGACATGTGAATTCCCCTTTATCTTCATTTACCCAATCATCGAAAATATTCTCGATATAATCTGATCCTTCCCATATGTCTTTAGATATATCCAACACTTGGATTTTATCATCAGATTTCATCTTTCTAAACATAAAATCCCTCCATGCCTATTTTACACAATAAAAAAAAGAATTCAAAATTGAATTCTCTTTTTTGCTGGAGCTGGTGATGGGACTCGAACCCGCAACCTGCTGATTACAAGTCAGCTGCTCTTCCAATTGAGCTACACCAGCGTATTATGGCGATCTGGATGGGATTCGAACCCACGACCTCTAGCGTGACAGGCTAGCGTTCTAACCAGCTGAACTACCAGACCATAATGGTGGGAGTAATAGGGCTCGAACCTATGACCCTCTGCTTGTAAGGCAGATGCTCTCCCAGCTGAGCTATACTCCCATATATCTGACGCGTCAGACAAGTTAAATATTACAGTAATTAATCTTCTTTGTCAATAATAATTTTTTCATAATAATATCCTTCTAAATTATCATAATCACTTACTATTACAAATTCAGATTCAATCATTATAAGTATGCGTTGCAATATTAATATTCCAGCATTTATTATATCCGCTCTTAACATATCTAGACCAATAACATTTTTTCTTTCATCATTTGTCATGTTAATCAATCCATTAAAAATTTCATCTATATCTTCTTTACCAATCACACTTCCATGAACTTTCTCGCGTTCGTACTTCACCAATTGATTTTTAACAGAAGAAATTGTTGTTATAGTACCCCCAATGCCAACAGCTGCTGTTTTCACATTTTTTAGGTATTCTCCAATCACATCATCTATATAGTCCTTCATAGCATCTATTTCAATTTGTTTTGGCGGGTCGCTCAATTTAAATTTTTCAGTCAGTCTGACAGCGCCAATATCAAAACTTTTCATTTTGACTAACTCCCCATTAACAACTTCAATGAGTTCAGTGCTTCCTCCACCAATATCGATAATTAAATAATTATTTTCCATCATATTATTCAATCCTGTTATAGCACCGACATAGCCCATTCTAGCCTCATCTTCTCCAGACAACACTTCTATATGGATGCCCGTCTCTTCATATACCCTGCTTAGAAAAACATCTCTATTCGTCGCGTCTCTAACAGCGCTTGTAGCCATAGCGTATATTTTATCAATATTGTTCTTTTTGCAGACTTCAATCAATTTTTTAATTCCATCAATTGTACGATTCATTGCAAGTTCTGAAAGCATTTTACTTTCATTGACACCTTCACCGATTCGCGTAATTTCCATATATTTTTTACTTGATATTAATTCTTCTTTATTTGGAATAAATAATCTTACAGAATTTGTGCCAATATCGACAATTCCAATTTTCATAGTTTTCTCCCATTACAAAAACCGGGATTCCCCGGTTTTATTTTTTAGAATTATGTCCATTACTTCTACGAGACTTTGCTGCTTTTGTAGATCTCAATTTTTCGTCACTTACTTTCATAAAATCTACAATCAGGCTCTCAAAATCCTTTGCAGGTTCAGGTTTCGCTTTGAATCTATTATCCGTGCTTCGTTTTTTGTATGGTTGTTTTACCGGTACGTTTTTCTGAGTTTGTTTTATTGACAAGTTAATCTTTCCATCTTTATCAATGCCAATTACTTTAACTTCTACCTCTTGATCTACAGATAGATGCACTTCAATATCTTTTACAAAACCATTTGATACCTCAGATATGTGACATAAACCTGTGCTTCCATCAGGCAACTTTATAAACGCTCCAAATTTTTTTACACCGGTTATGGTACCCTTCATAATTTGTCCTACTTCTACGGGCATGAAAATTTCAATCCTCCTTAGTCAATTTACAAAGATTATAGGCTAAAAAACTCATATTGTCAATTTGTTTAATCTTTTATCATATAAATAATCTCATCAGGCTTCACCATTTGTAGTTTTTCACGAGCCATTTTTTCAATATATTCAGGTGTAGATATCTCATCAATAACATCATAGAGTTCGTCTATAGATTTTTTTAGTTCCTCAATTTCCAAATTGTACGCAGCTCTGTCATTGATTAATTCTCTATATTTCATCTCCTGACTAATCACTACATATGAGATATATATAAAAAAGAATATTATAAATATAACAATATATTTATTTTTCAAAAAAAACTTCTTCACTACATCACCTTATTCCACTATCTCGTACAATTCACTAGCCTCATCTTTATTTACGTGCTCTTTAATATCCAATACTCTATATAAACGAATACTGTGGCCGAATTGAACAGATATTACATCATCTATCGAAACATCGTCAGAAGCCTTTGCAACCTTATCGTTAATTATAACTCTTCCTTGGTCGCACGCCTCTTTTGCAACAGTTCTTCTTTTTATTATTCTAGAAACTTTTAAATATTTATCTAACCTCATAATTTCTCCCTCAAAAAACAAAAGCAGCTAAAGCTGCTTTTACTATTTATTAACTGTTTCTTTTAATGATTTTCCAGCTTTGAAAACAGGTGCTTTTGAAGCAGGAATTTCAATAACTTGCTCTGGATTTCTTGGGTTTCTTCCTGTTCTTGCTTTTCTCTCTCTTACTTCAAAAGTTCCAAAACCTACTAATTGAACTTTTTCACCATCTGTTAAAGCGCCTTCAACACTTTTAACGAATGCATTCAATGCAGCTTCTGCATCCTTTTTTGTAATTTCAGCTTTTTCAGCTATGCTTGTAATTAATTCTGATTTGTTCACAGTATTACCTCCCTATAATGTAACAGCAATAAATCCGTATTACTACCTATATAATATCCTTATATACCCAGTGTTTTCAAGTCTTTTTTGATTATTTATCAATATTTTTTTTCTTGGCCTCTTCCCACAATATATCCATTTCTTCAAGAGTCATTTTTTTTACTCCTTTTTCCCTAGCTAAATCAGAAAATTCTATATGTTTGAATCGGTTGATAAATTTATTAATGGTTCTATCAAGAGCAATTTCCGGGTCGAATTTCAACAATCTTACAACATTCACAACAGCAAATAAAAGATCTCCCAATTCTTCTTCATAATTATCTATTCGATTGTTTTTTATTTCAAAAATAATTTCATTCAATTCTTCTTTAACCTTTTCAATCGCAGGAGTGACGTCATCCCAATCAAACCCTATTTCCCGGGCAATACTTTGAACCTTGTACGCTCTAATCAAAGCAGGACTCGACTTGGAAAGCAATTTCATTCTATCGGAATAACTTAGATCATTTTCTTTTTGTTTTACTCCGTTCCAAATAGTTTCAACTTCATCAGGCGAATTAGCTTCCAACTCACCAAAGACATGAGGATGTCTCCTTATCAACTTTTCTGTTATTGTATCCGTTACGTCGGTTAAGCTAAAATATCCCATCTCTTCTTCAATCAGGCCATGAAAAACTATCTGCAATAGCAAATCTCCTAATTCCTCTTCCAAATGTTCACTATCTTCACTGTCGATTGTCTCTAATACTTCATAAGCTTCTTCCAGCAAATATTTTTTTAACGATTCATGGGTCTGTTCTCTGTCCCATGGACATCCGTTTTCACCTCTTAGAACCTTCATTACATCTACAAGATCTCCAAATCCTTTTCGTCTAATATCTTCAGAAACCGGTTCAATGACTAAAGTAGTAAGGTGATCAAATATATCATAATGATCCAATTCCCAAAGAAAAACTTTTTTTATTTCTTCTTGATTTCTTATGCCAGCAGATTTTACAATATAAATTTCTTGGTCATCATCGTAATACTCCGACAAATGTACTTTAACACTTGCCGCAACCATCTGATTATATACCTGAATAATAATATTATATACATCATTCGAAACATGCTTCATATTTAACGCATCGACAACAGCCATCCCATTAACCGGATCAATTTTTAAAGATGTCAACACAACATCGACAAAACTGACACCATATATAAATTCAACATCATCATATTTGTCCTGTAAAATTTCAACCGTTCTTTCTGCAACAAACGGATTCCCGGGAACACCGTAGACAACATCCTTTTCTTCAGCCTCTTTAATCAATATATCTACGATATCATCGTAGACATCATCGAAAGTCTCTGCTTCTTCATATAAATCATCGAAAGTTTTATAGTCTATTCCCAAATTCTTTATATATTTATTTGTTGGATGCTTTTCTGTTCTTATAAAAAGATTCTCACATTTTTTTAAAAATTCAACAGCTTCGATTGTAAGAAATTTTTCATCGCCAGGTCCTAAACCAACTACTGTAATCTTATACATTTGTAATCTTCCTAACTAATTTTCTTATTTTCTTTCCACCAGGTATCATTTCCAGTTCTTCTAGAGAAATACTCTTAGTAATAAAAATCATAACCATATATAAAACTGCAGCTAATCCTATAGAAACTAACGTTGCTATACTATCCGGCATCACAGCGCTCAGTCCGATATAAACAATTTTTACAGACACACCCATAACGACACCTGAAAAAACAGGACCAAGTATATATTTCTTGTTCTTGATATGCAAATATCCAGTTTTATTCAAACTTCTTAAATTTAACATACAGGCTATAAAATACGTCATAAGAGTTGAAAACGCTGCACCCTTAATATTTAAAGACGGTATTCCTACAAGAAAATAAACTAAAAACACTTTTATTATTGCGCCTACAAAAAGATTCTTCGCAGGAGTCTTGTGTTTGCCTATTCCTTGCAATATTCCTGATGTGACCTGAAATAGAGCTAAAAATACAAACCCTATGCCTAATATTTGCAAAATAACAGATGCACTGACCACAACTTCCTTTTGAAGTGGGTAAAGAAGATACATAATCTCCTTAGCCATCACTGTTAAACCGATAGAACTAGGTATACCGATAATAACCGCTGTCCTTATTCCATTTCTAATTATATCTTTCAGTTCATCAAATTTAGCCTTTGCAAAAGCCGCCGATACCGCTGGAATAATACTAACTTGAATACCAGCAGTTACCACTTGAGGAATGTTTATAAGCGCTCCGGCATAAGCTGTCAACTGTCCATATAAATCATTGGCTGTTTCGCCAAACCCAATCGCAGTAAGCCTTCTCATAACTATAGCTAAGTCTATTATACTCATAATGGGAATAATAGATGCTCCAATTGTTATTGGAATCGCAATAGCCAGTAGTTTTTTAATGATTGCTTTTGATTCATCACTTGAAATTTTTTCTATCTTTATGTGCATTTCCTTGTACTTGAATTGATACAAAAGGACAATAACAATAAATCCGACAACCGCTCCCGCCGTCGCACCAAAAGTAGCTCCAGCAGCAGCAAAATGCTCGCCTTGCCCCAATAATATCAACGCCAATGATAATCCGACTATAACTCTTCCTATTTGCTCGAAGATCTGCGAAATTCCATAAGGCACCAATTCTTGATGGCCATTGAAATATCCTCTATAAACCGACATCATTGAAATAAATACAATCGCAGGTGCAATAGCTCTAATAGAATATACAGCCAAAGGATTTCTTACCGCCACCGCAATGGTTTCAGCTAAAAAATACATCAATACAGAACTTATAATTCCAATTACCGCCAATAGTTTTAATGAAACTTTAAATATTTTATGAGCGCCTACGGTATCGTCATCCGCCAATTTTTCAGATACTGATTTTGCAATGGCAGCCGGCAATCCAGCTGTAGAAATTACTAAAAGCCAATTATAAATTGGATAAGGTGTTTGATAGAAACTCATACCTTCATCGCTAAGAAAATTGGCAAGAGGAATTCTAAAAAACGCACCTATTACTTTTACTAAAACACCTGCAATACCCAAAATCGCAGCACCTTTAATAAATGATTTTTTCTTCATCGAAAACTCCTTTAAAAAAAATAGAGCAAAGCTCTATTTTATTGTTGAATGTTCTCCATATATTTTACAATATCTGCACTATCATATAATTGAGATATACGTTCATCAAATGATTCATTAGCTAAGTATGAAACGATATAATTTTTAAACATATCTTCTTCATCACTGTTGATTCCTTCTTCTAACAAACTGTTAAACGTTCTATAATTTTCAACCTTAATAATATGAAAACCATAATCTGTCTCAACTAAATCACTTACTTCTCCTTTTTCTAATGAAAAGGCCGCAATTTCAAATTCAGGAACCATAGTTCCTCTTGCGAAATATCCCAAATCTCCACCGTTGACAGCACTTCCAGGATCTTCTGAAATCTCTTGAGCAATTGTTCCAAAATCTTCTTCACCTTTATTTACTCTAGATAAAGCCGCTTGAGCAACTTCTTTTGAAGTAAGTAAAATATGTCTTGCGCTTACTTCTAGTTTGAAATTCTCATACATATCTTCTAACGTAACCTCATCTTGGGCGATTTCATCTTCAACCAGTTTATAGTATTCATCAACCAACAACTGCATTTTAATCTGCTCTTTGATAAACTCTTCAGTTATTTCATTTTCAGTGTAAAAAGCATTCAAGTTTTCATCAGCCTCTACACCTGCAATAAAATCAGCATAAAACGAATCTACTTTTTCTGCATCAGCTGTAATACCTTCTTTAACAACTTCATTGGAAATAAGTTTTTCTTTTATCAAATTATTAAGCAATTCTTCAATAATAACTTCTTTTAATGGTTTACCATTATATTCTTCAGTCCAAATTCCCTCTCCATATGTCAATGTATAAGTATACTCAAGAATTTTAAAATTTTTATTATATTCCTCAATACTTATTTCTTCTCCATTCACTATAGCGACAACATCAGTTGGTGTTTCTTCAACCACAGGTGCCTTAGTACATCCGGCAAAAGAAAAAACCATTACTATAACCAATACTAGCAATAAAACTTTTTTCATTAATATGTCCTCCTTAATATTTAGCCTAAACATCATTATAACTCATTTTTTCAATTATTAAAACTAATACTTTTTTCCAAAAAAGATTCGAGTTGAATCAATTTATTTCTAAGTTTATCATTTCGGTTTTTATAATACAATATAATATACGGTTTATTACCTGCATAAATTTTAATATCCTTAGGATATTCAGAAGACAATTTAACAATTACATCAGGCCCCAATGGATATTTTTCATCAAATTCTAAGATAAACCCTTTTTTAGATTCTTTGACATTTGAAAAATAAGCCTTACCAGCCAATGCTCGTATATGGGAAATCGTAAGTAAATTGTAAACAGTTAAAGGAATTTCTCCAAATCTATCTTCGATTTCCTCTTCAACGCTAAAAAGATCTTTTCTTGACTCAATCGTTGATATTTTTTTATATATTTCGATTTTTTGCGCAACATCATCAATATAGTTCTCTGGAATATATGAATCAACTGTTATTTCAAGACTTGTCTCAACTTTGACAGGTTTTTCAACCCCTTTGATTTCTTCCATTTTTTCTTCAAGAAGTTTGACATATAGTTCATATCCGATAGCTTCCATATGACCATGCTGTTGTGAACCTAATAAATTTCCAGCTCCTCGAATCTCTAAATCCCTTAAAGCAATTTTAAAGCCAGAACCAAGTTCAGTAAACTCCTTTATCGACAAAAGTCTTTTTTGTGCAACTTCAGTTAACAATTTATTTTTTTCATATGTTAAATATGCATATGCAACCCTATTGCTTCTTCCGACTCTACCTCTTAGTTGATATAACTGACTCAGTCCCATCTTATCAGCATTATAAATTATTATCGTATTGACATTGGAAATATCTAAACCCGTTTCAATAATCGTCGTTGATATCAAAACATCAAATTCTTTATTTAAAAAACCCATCATTACCTTGGATAGCTTTCCTTCACTCATTTGGCCGTGAGCGAATTCGATTTGCGCTTCAGGTACCAACATTCTAATTTTATCCGTCATCAAATCTATATCTTTGACTTTATTATATACAAAGAAAACTTGTCCACCTCTATCGATCTCCCTGATAATCGCTTCACGAATAATGTTTTCCTTATATGCCATGACATATGTTTGTATAGGATACCTGTCTTCCGGTGGATCTTCAATAATACTAAGATCTCTTACACCCAACATGGACATATGAAGAGTTCTTGGAATTGGAGTCGCCGACAATGCCAATACATCTACATTGGTTTTTAATGCTTTTATCTTTTCTTTGTGTCTTACGCCAAATCTTTGTTCTTCATCAATAACCAACAATCCTAAATCTTTAAATTTCACATCATTTGATAACATCCTATGAGTACCAATGACTACATCGATCATACCTTTTCTAAGGTCATCGACAATATACTCTTGTTGTTTTTTATTTCTGAACCTACTGAGCATTTCAACCTTAATCGGATATTTTGAAAATCTCTGTACCATAGTATTATAATGTTGCTGAGCTAAAATCGTAGTCGGCACTAAAATCGCCACCTGTTTACTATCTACAATCGCTTTAAAAGCCGCACGTAGAGCTACTTCTGTTTTTCCATATCCTACATCGCCACATAGAAGTCTATCCATAGGAACAGATTTCTCCATGTCGCTTTTTATCTCATCTATACTCTTTAACTGATCAGGCGTCTCCTCAAAAGGAAATAGACTTTCAAATTCTCTTTGCCAATCAGTATCAAAAGAAAACTGATACCCTTTCTTGTTCATCCTTTCAGAATACAATTTAATCAATTCATCCGACATGTCATCAATGGCTTTTTTTGCTCTCGCCTTTGTCTTTTGCCACTCACCAGTACCCAATCGATTAACTTTTACCTTCTCGACATCTCCACCGACATATTTCTGAATAAGTTGCATCTGATTTATGGGGATATATAAATATTCTTCATTTTTATATTGAATCGTTAAATAATCTTTTCTGACTCCTTCTACTTCAACTTGACGAACACCTAAATATTTACCGATACCATGGCCTTCATGTACGACATAGTCTCCTACTTTCAACTCTCTAAACGAGCGGAGCATCTTGGAATTTTCATTAAATCTCTTGATTCTTCGTTTTTTTCTAGTCCCAAATATCTCTTTTTCTGTCAAAACAATCGTTTTAATCGGCAATAAAACAAATCCAGTTTCTAAATATCCTCTGACTACAGCTACCTGCGATGTTTTTAATGGCTTCTCTAAACTTTCTTTATAATCGAAAATAAAACCTTTTTCCCTTGCAACTTTATTAATTAGTTTATATTTTTCTTCATCATTTATAACAACGAAAATACGATATCCTCTATATTTAAAATTCTCTAATTCCTTGATCAACAAGTCGATTTTACCAAAATATTCATTTGCAGTTCCCATTTTAAAACTAACTATTTCATCGTATTTGATATCATCATTCAATCCGCTAAAACTATTGAAGTTTATAATTGGATTCCGTTTAATCTTGTTAAGCAGATATTCTTTCGGAACTATAACTTCAGATTGTTTTGGAAGCACTTCTCCACGTTCTAACAAGTCCTTGAATCTCTCGACAAAATCCTCGCTAATATGATCATATCTATCCAAAACCTTATCTAAATCGACAAAAAACAAATTTGGATTATTTACGTAATCAATAATTGTAGCGTTTTTTTCATTCAAGTATGGTAAGAGTTGATCGAGATGTTCGCGATATATACCACTTTTTATTTCCTCTACAAATGAATCATGCCCATCTTCTAATAATTTTTCACATAAATAATCAATTTGTTCCTTACTGAAGCACCCTTCAACTGCAGGTGTTAAAATAAAAGAATCACATTTTTCTATCGATTTTTGTGTTAGTTCATCAAAGATTCTAATGGAATCGATTTCATCACCAAAAAACTCAAGCCGGATCGGATGTTCCAAATCAGGTGGATAAACATCAAAAATCCCCCCCCTGATACTAAAATGCCCGGGAGTTTCAGTGATATCGACTCTCTCATACCCCATTTCAACAGCTTTTTCCTTTAACAAATCAAATGGTAGACTCTCTCCTAGATTAAACTTGATATAATATTTTTTCCAATCAGAAATACTCATTAATCTATACATTAATGATTCAATGCTTACAACGACTATTTTTTTTTCGTCATCAAATACAATTTTATTAATCGAACTTACTCTTTCCCAAATCATATCCTTGCTTTCAGTAAAAATATGACTCATCATCAACTCTTTTTTAGGGAAATATAGTACATTATGGTCGCTGTTTTCCTTGATTTCTTCAAATATCCTTCTAGCCTGGCTTTCTGTCGAAACAACTACCACAGCATTATTTGCACTGTAATTTAAAAGATTCGAGATAATCATACTTGCTAAAGATTCACTTATTCCACTGATATTAAGTGCGGATAGTTCAGTTTCATAGCTTTTAATTATTTCATTATAAGTTTTGGAATTTAAAAATATTTGTTTTGATAATCTCATTTTTTTCACCTAACCATTGTATTTGTTCATTGAAGCATCAACACCATTAAGGATGAACTCCTCAGCGGCCTCTGCAGCTCTTATTACAGTATCTCTAAGTTTATCCCAATCTTCTTTTGGAAAGTTTTCAAGCACATAATCAGTCAACTGTTTTTGTTCGGATTTTCCTATTCCGAATCTAAGTCTTGCAAATTGATCTGACTGCAAATGATATATAGTATTTCGCATTCCATTGTGAGTTCCACCACTGCCTTTTTTACGAATTCTTATTGTTCCAAAGTCAATATCGATATCATCATAAATAAGTAAAATATCGTCGATATCTAAATCGTAATATTTTACTATAGATAATACCGCTTCGCCGGAAAGATTCATATATGTTTGTGGCTTCAACAAAATCACCTTTTCGTTTCCCACTCTTATTTCATTATAATAAGACTTGAATTTAATTTTAGATATCGGTGTGTTATATTTTTTCGCAATATAATCAAGCACAATAAATCCGATATTGTGCCTTGTCAGTTCGTATTTTTTACCTGGATTCCCAAGCCCTACAATTAATTTCATTTCAATCCTCCAATTAAAGCTATTATAACACAAAAAAAACTGAGCATTATCGCCCAGTTATTTATATTTTTTTTACTGATTAATCAAATAATGTTGATATTGAATCGTTATTATAAATTCTTCTAATTGATTCAGCAAAAACACGCGAAACTGTTAATTCAGTAATGTTCTTTAATCTCATATCATCTGCCAACTTGATTGTATCTAATACAACCAATTCTTTTATCTCAGATTTTTTAATACGGTCGATAGCAGGACCTGATAATACCGCATGAGTACAACAAGCATAAATTTCTTTAGCTCCCATTTCTCTCAGTGCAGCAGCTCCATTAGTAATCGTTCCCGCTGTATCGATCATATCATCAATTAGTATTAC
>LGOV01006475.1_pt1 | contig 12082 bp, 9 predicted proteins | sample 469881 | NCBI WGS metagenome assembly LGOV01 (sample SAMN03857199, study PRJNA290197) | marine sediment metagenome | biome: marine cold seep biome; feature: cold seep; material: marine sediment; isolation source: sample #5579, elevator 3A push core 41 containing 12 cm of sediment... ...
CCGCGGGGTTATCACGGCATGGCGGAGGTGGGCAATATGGGCCTGCCGCCCAAAATCCTCGCCCAGGGCATAACCGATATGGTGCGCATCTCCGACGCCCGCATGAGCGGCACCGCCTACGGCACCGTGGTACTGCACGTAGCGCCCGAAGCCGCTGCCGGTGGCCCGCTGGCCGCGGTACGCAACGGTGACTGGATCGAGCTCGACTGCGAAAGCGGCCGGCTGCATCTGGAACTCAGCGACGAAGAGCTGGCCTCACGCTTAGCCGAGAGCGACCCCACCGCGGCCTCGACGCTCATCGCCAGCCAGGGCGGCTATCGGCAGCTGTATATCGAGCGGGTGCTCCAGGCGGACGAAGGCTGCGACTTCGACTTCCTGGTGGGGTGTCGCGGGTCTGATGTGCCGCGGCACTCGCATTAATTGGACTGAGCAATCACTTCCCGCAGAGTGCTCATTAATGCGGCGGCACCGGGGGAGAGTCGCTGGTGGCGTAAGCTCACCAGCCCATAGGGCTGAACGCTTAGCGCCTCGCTAAATGGCAGTATATGAAAGCGCTGCGGGGGGCAGAGCAGGTCAGCGGCTTCCCGTGTAGTCACCGTGATGGTATCGGATTTGTCGACGAGGGCCAGCGACAGCAGCAGGTCTGCGGTATCGACAATCTGGCGGGGCGGCGCGACCTGATGGTGTAGAAATAGGCTATCCACCCGCTGGCGCATCAACGCGCCAGTGGGCTGCAGCGACCAAGGGAAGCCCGCCATATCAGCAAGGCTCAGCGTTTGTTTATCGGCTAATGGATGCCCTTGGCGGCACACAAAGCAGAGTTCCTCCTCGCCAATCTCCTCGAAGACAAAGCGCTCGGCATCGACGCCTGCGGGTATGCGGGTAATCGCGAAATCCAGTTCGCCTTCCAGCAGGCGCGGTACCAGCACCTTGCTGACATCCACATCTATGCTGATTTTTAGCCCTGGCCGGTCGCGGTGCACCCGTTCGATGGCGCTGGTAAGCAGCGTAACTGCCGGCGCCATTACCGTCCCGACGGCTACCGTGCCGGCACTGCCCTCGCCGAGAGCGTTTAGCTCCTCACCGGTGTGGCGTAGCGCTGAAAGCATGCTGTGGGCGTGGCGAATCATAATTTCGCCATACCAGTTGGGCGTTAGCCCACGGGGGTGGCGATCGAACAGTCGAATACCCAGGTTGGCTTCCAGGTCGCTGAGCAGTTTTGAGGCGGCGGGCTGGCTCATATTGAGCTGAGTCGCCGCGCGGTGCAGGTTGCGCTGCTCGTCCAAGGCTAAAAATAGCTGAAAATGACGCAACTTTAGTCGCACGTCTAAAAACCAGTTTTCGCCGAGAACGCCCATGGGATAAGCCTCGTGTTGTTATTGATACTTAGAAGTATATCGATAGTGAGGCATTTGTATATTGGTTGGTTATGCCAGACATGGCTACTGTAGTGTCTGTATCGGTGATGATGAACTGTGGTAACTCACTGAGTTAACAGCACCGGTCTAACAACAATAATTAGCAACAAAGTATGCCTCCAGGAGGAAGCTCATGCCTCTCATGTACAGCCAACGATTAAGAAATGGTTCCCCTCTTCTGCTCGGTGCAATTGCCGCGGTACTGTGGGCAAACACCGCACAAGCCCAGAGCAGTTCTGAAGACAACGCGGGCAGCAGCGTCGGCAGTGGTATCCAAACGTCGGTGTTTGGCCATCTACCCGATGGTCGCCAGGTGGATGTCTATCAACTTACCAACGCCAATGGTATCGAACTGCGGGTGACCAATTACGGTGGCATCATTTTGTCGCTGAAAACCCCTGATATGGACGGTAAGTTTGACGATATAGCGCTGGGCTTCGACTCTTTGGAAGCCTACCTCTCCGATGAGTACCGTCAGGCCAATCCTTACTTCGGTGCCATTATTGGTCGTTACGGCAACCGTATTGCGGGTGGGCAATTCTCTCTCGATGGAGAAACCTACTCATTGGCTACCAACGATGGCAGCAACCATCTGCACGGCGGCGACCAGGGATTCGATAAAGTGCTATGGCAGGCCGAACCATTCGAGAGTGACGCAGGCAATGGATTGGTGCTGCGCTATACCAGCGAGGATGGCGAAGAGGGCTACCCCGGTAAGTTGGAGGTCGAAGTTACCTATACGCTGACCGATAATGACGAGCTGATGGTGGATTATCGGGCGGTAACCGATAAAGCCACCCCGATTAACCTCACCCAGCACAGCTACTTCAACCTAAAGGGTGAGGGTAGCGACACCATTCTCGATCATCAACTGATGATCAATGCCCCTGAGTTTACCCCGGTCAACGACACCTTGATTCCAACCGGTGAGATCCGCCCGGTGGAGGGCACGCCGTTCGACTTTACCCAGGCGACGCCCATCGGTGAGCGCATTGAGCAGGAGAACGAGCAGCTTGCCTTCGGTGGCGGTTATGACCACAACTTTGTACTTGCCCGCGATAACGCTGCATCGGATGAGCTGGTCTTGGCTGCCAAAGTATGGGAGCCCCAAAGCGGGCGTCTGGTGGAAATCACCACCACCGAACCCGCGATCCAATTCTATTCCGGCAACTTCCTTAACGGCGACCTGACCGGCAAGCAGGGCCAGGCCTACGAACACCGCTCCGGCTTTGCCCTGGAAACCCAGCACTACCCCGACTCCCCTAATCAAGAGGCGTTTCCCAGCACTATCTTAGTGCCGGGCGAGACTTATCGCTCACGCACGGTCTACCGCTTTTCCGCGCAGCAAGACCTGGGCTCGTAATCTCGATTCATCATTACTATTACCAACCGTCAGTGGTTAATAATCAAAAATATCAATAAAAACAACGTTAAAAATAGCAGGAGTATAACAATGAAATTGACGACGACATTTACCCGTTTAGCACTTGGTAGCGCGGTTATGCTGGCCTCTCTAGGGTCAGTACAGGCCCAGGAAGACGAGGTGAAGATTGGCTTTATCGTTAAAAAGCCGGAGCAGGCGTGGTTCATTAACGAACAGGAGGCGGCTACTGAAGTAGGCGAAGAGCTCGGCTTCGAAGTGGTACGCCTTGGTGGCGAAGATGGCCAAGAGGTGCTTAGCGCTATCGATAACCTCTACTCCCAAGGCGCTGAAGGGTTCGTAATCTGCCCACCAGACGTACGCTTGGGGCCAGCGATTATGAACCGTGCTAACCAGTACGGCATGAAAGTAGTCACTGTGGATGACCAGTTTGTTAACTCAAGCGGTGAGCCCATGGAGGGCGTGCCGCATCTGGGGATGTCGGGCACCAAAATAGGACGTCAGGTGGGCGAAGCCATTAACGCCGAAATGGAAGCGCGCGGCTGGAACCCCGAAGAGGTAGCCGCGCTGCGGATCACCAACAACGAACTACCGACCGCCGTTGAGCGTACCGACGGCGCCACCGAAGCGCTGATAGCTGCGGGATTCCCAGAAGATAATATTTTCGACGCGCCTCAGCAGAGCACCGACACCAGTGGCGCCTTTTCAGCCGCGTCGCCGGTGTTGTCCCAGAACGGCGACTATGAGCATTGGGTGATCTATGCCCTCAATGAAGAGAGTGTTCTGGGCGGTGTTAGGGCTACCGAGCAGTATGGCTTAGCGCCTGAAGATGTGATCGGCGTGGGTATCAATGGCTCCGGCGCTGCCTTTGCCGAGTTCTCTCGTGACAACCCCACCGGTTTCCACGGCACCGTAGCAGTGAGCTCCACCATGCACGGCCGTCAGACTGCTGAAGATCTCTACCGCTGGATTAGCGAGGATCAAGAGCCACCGGCCAATACCGAAACCTCCGGCACGCTAATGACGCGGGAAAACTGGCAGGAAGTGCGCGCCGCGCTTGGTCTGTAACGGTAAGTCTCTGCGGGAGTATTGAAGCATGTCTGATGCTTATCTACGGTTCGACGCGATTAGTGTCGTTTTCCCCGGCGTGCGCGCGCTGGATGGGGTGAGTTTCTCCTCCCACGCCGGTCAAGTGCATGCCTTAATGGGCGAGAACGGCGCGGGTAAATCCACCTTGCTCAAGGTGCTAAGCGGCGTTAACCGGGTGGCCGAAGGGGCACTGTGGATCGATGGCCAGCGCCATGTATTCAACAACGCCCGAGAGGCGCTGCGGGAAGGCATTGCGATTATCTACCAAGAGTTGACGCTCTCACCCAATATGTCGGTGGCCGAAAATCTGCTGCTGGGTCAACTGCCCACGCGGCAGGGGTTTGTTGACCGTCGCCGGCTGAAGGAAAAAGCGTTGGCGATACTGGCTGATCTTGGCGAGGGGGAGATCCACCCCTCGACCAAGGTGCGCGAGCTCTCCATCGGCCAGCAGCAGATGATCGAAATTGGCCGTGCGCTGCTGCGAGACGCCAAGGTTATCGCGTTCGATGAGCCCACCAGCAGCCTCTCTATTCAGGAAATTCGCCAGCTAAAACGTATCGTCCAACGACTGCGTGATGAGGGACGGGTGGTGCTCTACGTGACTCATCGCATGGAGGAGGTGTTTGAGATGTGCGATGCGGTCACCATCTTCCGCGATGGCCAGCATATCCGCACCCATGAAGATATGTCGGCGCTCAATCACGACCTGTTAGTGAGTGAAATGGTCGGCCGGGATATCGACGATGTTTACGGCTATCGTCCGCGCACACAGGGCGATGTGGTCTTGAACGTGGAAGGAATCCACGGGCGCGGCCTCAAGGCGCCGGTGAGTTTCTCCGTCAAACGCGGGGAAGTATTCGGGCTGTTTGGTCTGGTGGGCGCGGGGCGCAGCGAACTGCTGAGGCTGATCTGCGGAGTCGAATCGCCCAAGGCCGGCAGCGTGCAGTTCAACGGTGAATCGCGACGTTTTAAAAGCCCTGGCGAGGCGATACGCGCCGGTATTGCCATGTGTCCAGAGGATCGTAAATCCCAGGGTATTTTCCCGGTGGCCAGCGTGGCCGACAACCTCAATATCAGCTGTCGGCGCTTTTTCAAACGCTGGGGCATGTTCCGCCATCCCGGCCGTGAGCGGCGCAATGCCGAGTCGTATATCCAGCAACTCAGCGTCAAGACACCGGGGCCACGTACGCCGATCGGCAAACTTTCCGGCGGCAACCAGCAGAAGGTGATTCTGGCACGCTGGCTTGCCGAGGAGATTGATCTGTTTGTGATGGACGAGCCAACCCGAGGCATCGACGTCGGCGCACGGCGGGATATTTACTCGCTGCTTTACGATTTGGCCGAACAGGGCAAAAGCGTGGTGGTGATTTCCAGTGACCTAGCAGAAGTCAGCTCCATCTGTGACCGCATCGCGGTGATGCGCGACGGTGAACTGGTGGACATAGTGCCGCGGGAATCGGCTACGCCGGAACGCCTGCTGGGCTTGGCGCTACCCGCCTAAGTGTCAGCTTTTTTAAGGTTTCCAAGATATTCGTTCTTAAGAGAACAAGTTCAGGACAACAATCATGACAACTAACAATGCAACCCAAGGCGAGACTGCGCCTGCCCGCCCGGCGGGCCGGCAGGGGCTGATCAAGCCACTGCGCACGCTGCTGGATACCTCAGGGCTGATTGCGATTTTCTTGCTGCTGTTTGTGGCCCTAGCGGTACTCATCCCGGACTTTCTGACCGGCCGCAACATGGTCGGGCTGTTGCTCTCGATCACCCTGATCGGCAGTTTGGCCACCACCATGATGCTGGTGCTGGCACTGGGTGAGGTGGATCTCTCGGTGGCCTCTACGGTGGCCTTTGCGGGGGTGGTCGCAGCGGTGGTGACCTCCAGTACCGGTAGCGTGTTTATCGGTGTGATCGGGGGGATTGTCGCTGGGGGCGCGGTGGGCGCTTTTAACGGCCTGGTAATTGCCAAGTTCGGTATTAACTCGCTGATTGCCACCCTGGCAGCAATGGAGTTTGTACGCGGGCTGGCCTATATCACCTCCGGCGGCGACGCGGTAATGATCACCGTGCCGGGTTTCTTTGACCTGGGCAGCGCCTCGTTCCTCGGCCTAACCCTGCCGGTCTGGACCATGCTGGCCTGTTTTGTGATCTTTGGCGTAGTGCTCAACATGACCGCTTTCGGGCGCAATGTGCTGGCCACCGGGGGGAACTCGGAAGCCGCCGCGCTTGCCGGGGTTAATGTTCGCCGCCTCAAGATTATTGTTTTCGGCCTCCAGGGCGTAGTGGCAGGTGTCGTAGGTGTACTGCTGGCTTCACGTATGGGGCTGGGCGACCCCAATACCTCCATGGGCCTGGAACTGGCGGTGATTTCCGCCTGTGTGCTGGGCGGCGTGGCGCTATCCGGTGGCGTTGCCACCATTACCGGTGTGGTGGTCGGTGTACTGATTATGGGCTGCGTCCAGAACGCCATGGGGCTGCTCAACGTCCCCACCTTTTACCAGTACCTGGTGCGTGGTGCGATTCTGCTGCTGGCGGTGATGTTTGACCGCTGGAAACAGACCCGTCGTCAGCGGGCCTGACGCTTAAACCGTAACCCCCTTATTCGTTGGTCACTTTTTCCGGTTTGTTCGGAGGCTTAGTTATGTCTGATCGTCAGCGCCCGTTACGCTCTGCCCAGTGGTTCGGCACCGCCGATAAAAACGGTTTTATGTACCGTAGTTGGATGAAAAACCAGGGCATCCCCGACCATGAGTTTCAGGGCAAGCCGATCATCGGTATCTGCAACACCTGGTCGGAGCTCACACCTTGTAATGCGCACTTTCGTAAGTTGGCGGAGCACGTCAAGCAGGGCGTGCTGGAGGCGGGCGGCTACCCGGTGGAGTTCCCGGTGTTCTCCAACGGCGAATCCAACCTGCGGCCTACGGCAATGTTTACCCGCAACCTGGCCAGCATGGACGTAGAGGAAGCGATTCGCGGCAACCCGATTGATGCCGTCGTGCTGCTGGTGGGCTGCGACAAAACCACCCCGGCGTTGCTGATGGGCGCGGCGAGCTGCGATATTCCCACCATCGTGGTGACCGGCGGGCCGATGCTCAATGGCAAGCACAAAGGTAAGGACATTGGTTCCGGTACCGTGGTGTGGAAGCTCTCCGAACAGGTCAAAGCCGGTGAGATTTCCCTCCACGACTTTATGGCCGCCGAAGCAGGCATGTCCCGCTCCGCGGGCACCTGCAACACCATGGGCACTGCCTCCACCATGGCTTGCATGGCCGAGTCGCTGGGTACCTCGCTGCCCCACAATGCGGCGATTCCCGCGGTAGACTCCCGACGCTACGTGCTGGCGCACCTCTCCGGCAACCGGATTGTCGAGATGGTCAACGAAGACCTGCGGCTCTCCAAGATCCTCACCAAGGAAGCCTTCGACAATGCCATCCGTACCAACGCGGCGATTGGCGGTTCTACCAACGCGGTGATTCATCTCAAGGCGATTGCCGGGCGGATTGGTGTGGATCTGACCCTGGACGACTGGAGCCGGGTGGGGCGCGGCACGCCCACGGTGGTCGACCTGCAGCCCTCGGGGCGCTTTCTAATGGAGGAGTTCTACTACGCCGGTGGCCTACCCGCGGTGCTTAGACGCCTGGGCGAGGCCGACCGGCTGCCCTTCAAGGACGCGCTCACTGTCAACGGCAAAACCCTGTGGGAGAATGTCCAGGACGCCCCGCTGTATAACGATGAAGTGATTCGCCCGCTGGATAATCCGCTCACGGCGGACGGCGGCATCTGCGTGGTGCGCGGCAACCTGGCCCCCAACGGCGCGGTGCTCAAGCCCTCGGCGGCAACGGCCGAACTCATGCAGCACCGCGGTCGCGCGGTGGTGTTCGAGGACTTCGACGACTACAAAGCGCGCATCAACGACCCGGACCTGGATGTGGAAGCCAACGATATTCTGGTCATGAAGCACTGCGGCCCGCGGGGTTATCACGGCATGGCTGAGGTGGGCAATATGGGCCTGCCGCCCAAGATCCTCGCCCAGGGCATTACCGACATGGTACGCATCTCCGACGCCCGCATGAGCGGCACCGCCTACGGCACCGTGGTACTGCACGTAGCGCCCGAAGCCGCCGCCGGTGGCCCGCTGGCCGCGGTACGCAACGGTGACTGGATCGAGCTCGACTGCGAAAGTGGCCGGCTGCATCTGGAACTCAGCGACGAAGAACTGGCCTCGCGCCTGGCCGAAAGTGACCCCACTGCCGCCTCAACGCTGATCGCCAGCCAGGGCGGCTACCGCCAGCTGTATATTGAGCGGGTGCTTCAAGCCGACGAAGGCTGCGACTTCGACTTCCTGGTCGGCTGCCGCGGGTCTGATGTACCGCGGCACTCGCATTGATCGCTTTCCCGGCGCTAGCGAATCGCAACCCGCCCCAATCTGGTTAAGCTTCGCGGGCGGTTTGGCTATCTAACAGCGTCTGGGCATCGGTAGCGTTTAGCGCCATGGTGATGCCTCCCATGCAGGTCATGTCGCGATCCCAGGCGCAGTGTTCGATGCGGGTAGTGCCCATCAGTTCGGCCACTAGGGCATCGTCAATGGCGGTGTGCATGGCGGCTTGCATGGCGTCAAAGCCACGCACGCCGGAGCCGGTAATCAGCACGAGATCGGGGTTAAAGAGCGCCAGCACATTGGCAATGCCGAAACCCAACGCCCGCCCAGCCTCGGCGTAAATACGCTGGGCTGTCGGGTCGCCTTTTAATGCCAACTGTGTCAGCGCCTGCATCTGCTGCTCTGAGGGGTGTGCGCTGTCGCCGGAGGGTAACGCTAAATGATCGGCGGCGGCGCGATAGAGCGCGTAATCGCTAGTGTAAGCTTCAATACAGCCCCGTCGCCCGCAGGCGCACAGGGCGCCATCGGGTTGGTATTTGCTGTGCCCAAACTCCGCCGCTGAGCCATTGGCACCCAGAAAGGGCACGCCGTTAATCAATACTGACATGCCGATACCGTAGCCCAGCATAATGACCACCAAGTTGGGGCAGTCTGCATAGGCGGGCTGTGCCGCTAGAACGCTGGCGATGCAGTTGGCATCGTTTTCCAGCAGTACGCTGCAGTGAAAACGCTCCGCTAATCGCGTCGATATCGGTGCATTACGAAAGCTTAAAGCGGGGGACCAGATAATCGTACCGCTTTGCGACGAGACTACCCCCTGCACTGCCAAACAGATCCCCGCCAAGCGTTGAAATCCCTTTAGCTGTTGCGCGCAAACAGTGCTGATCTTCTCTTCCAGCAGCGCTTCCAGGTCGTCGGCGCTCAGCGTCAGGGTGGGCACCGCGTGGTGCTCGCTATGGCGTACCTGGCCCGAAAAATCCCCCACTACCAACTGGATCTCATTGATCGATAGCTTGATGCACACCACGCAGGCGGCATTAGGGTCGAGTTCAATCAAGGTTTTTGGTCGGCCACGCCCGGTGGGGCGGGGTGTTTCGGGTGGCCGTTCCGTGATCAACCCCTGCTGGAGTAGTTCGGCGCTGATTGAGGTGACGGTGGCAGAGCTAATGCCATTGAGTGCGCCTAGGTCGATGCGTGCCACCGATCCTTGGTCACGCAGAGTGCGTATCACCGCCAGGGTGTTGTCGAGGCGGCTAGTATCAGTCGACGGAAGGGCCATAGGGTCGCCGTTATAGTTCGTGTTGAAAAAAAGCAGTGCTGCACATTGCTGAGCGCTCTCATCGTGGGGTGTGAGCGCAATTGTCAAAATACGACCTAAGTTGCATATGCAAATATTTATTTTAGCACCTAAAGTAAATCAAGCATCAACCTAAATCAATCGATGTTGATAAGCCCCCAACACAATAACAACAGACTTCATCAGGTGGCCTCATGCTGTTATCAGCGCGCAAACTCTGCCGCTCGTTTGGCGAAAACCAAGTGTTATTCGACGTTGATCTCGACCTGCAGGTGGGTGAAGTGCACGCCCTGCTGGGTGAGAACGGCGCCGGTAAATCGACCCTGGTAAAAATCCTGGCCGGTTACCTTCGACCCACTTCGGGCGAGGTGGTGGTGGACGGCAGCCAACGGCACTACCGCTCCAGCGGTGAGGCGGAGGCCGACGGCGTGGTGATGATTCACCAGGAGTTGGCACTGGCGGAACAGCTCAGCGTGGAGGAGAACATCTTCCTGGGCCGCGAACTGCGCCGCGGCATGTTTCTGGATCGGCGTGCCATGCGGCAACAGAGCCGGGAGGCGCTGGCGGAGCTTGAAACCGACGTTGACCCACGCGCCCGCGTGAAAGACCTGAGTACCTCCGATCAGCAGATGGTGGAGATCGCCAAGGCGATCACCCGCGACGTGCGCGTGCTGGTTATGGACGAGCCCACCGCCACACTGACGGAAAACGAAGTATCGGTGCTGTTCGCACTCATCGACCGTTTGCGCCAGCGTGGCGTGGCGATTCTGTATATCTCCCACAAACTGCGTGAAATTGAGCAGATTGCCGACCGCGTGACGGTATTGCGCGACGGCCATTTGGTCGACAGCGGCCCCATGGCTGGACGCAGCAAGGAGGAGTTGGCCCGGTTGATGGTGGGGCGTGAGATCACTGAAATGTACCCACCGCGTACGCACCTCCCCTCCGATGCGCCGGTGGTACTGGAAGCGCGGGATATGGTGGTGCCCGGCGTCGTTAAACAGGCCAGCTTTACCCTGCGCCAGGGGGAAGTGTTGGGGTTTGGTGGCATCGTGGGCGCTGGCCGAACCGCGCTGATTGAAGCCGTACTGGGTCTGCGCAGTAAAAGCGCCGGTCAGGTGCTACGCAATGGTCAACCGGTGGTATTGCGACACCTGCGCGATGCGGTGCACCAACGAATTGCTTATCTCACCGAGGATCGCAAGGGCAAAGGCTTGGTGCTCAATATGGATCTGCGCTCCAACGTTACGTTGCTCAATTTACGCGCTCACTGCCATCCGCTTATTGACCGCCGCCGTGAAGAGCAGGCCTTTCAACAGGCCATCCAGCGCTTTGATATCCGCCTGCGGACGGCAGCGCGCACCGCTGCCGAACTCTCCGGCGGTAACCAGCAGAAGCTGCTGCTCGCCAAGGTGATGTCCATTGCCCCTGAAGTCGTGATTATCAACGAACCGACCCGGGGCATCGATGTGGGAACCAAGCACCAGATCTATCACTTTATCCATGAATTAACCGAGGCGGGCTGCTCGGTGATATTGATCTCTTCAGAAATGGGCGAGCTGATCGGCCTTTCCCACCGGGTGGCGGTAATGTGCGCCGGGGTACTCACCGGGGTGCTTGAAGGCGAGCAAATAAACGAACATGAAATCATGCAGTACGCATCCGGCATTAAGGGAGCAGAGGTCGATGAGCAGTGTCATGGCTAATAACAAAACGACTAATAAAGCAGCTAACCAAATGATCAAGCAAAAAGGCTTCGCCATAGACCTGAAAACCTGGGGGCCCTTTGTAGCACTGGTGGTTCTGGCGCTACTGGGCGTGCTGATTAATCCGGCTTTTTTGGGGCTGGATAATCTCTCGAACATGCTCACCCGCAGTGCCTTTATCGGCATTATTGCCATCGGCGCCACCTTCGTGATTACCGCCGGCGGGTTGGATCTTTCGGTAGGGGCAATGGCGGCCTTTATTGCCGGGGTTATGATTATTTTGATGAACAGCCTCGTCGAGCAGTTTGGCGCAGGGTTGACGACCGTGCTGTTCGGCGTGGGTGCCTCGCTGCTGCTGGGGCTGTGCGCTGGCTTTATCAACGGCATGGTGACTACCAAAGGCAAAATTGAGGCGTTTATTGTCACTCTCGGCACCATGGGGATTTACCGCTCACTGGTCACGTACCTCGCCGATGGCGGCACCCTCACCCTGGACTGGGCAGTGCGTGATATCTATCGGCCGATGTATTACGGCAGCTTCCTGGGCATCACCATTCCGGTCTGGGTGTTTCTATTTGTCGCCATTGTTGGCTACATCCTGCTCAACTACACCCGCTTCGGGCGCTACTGCTTTGCCATCGGCTCCAATGAAAAAGTGGCCGAATACAGCGCTATTCACGTCGATCGCATCAAAACCATGACCTACATGCTGCAGGGTGTGTGCGTGGCCTTGGCGACAATTATCTATGTGCCCCGGCTGGGCTCTGCATCGGGTGCCACCGGGGTACTCTGGGAGCTGGAGGCGATTGCCGCGGT
>LGOV01045123.1_pt3 | contig 12079 bp, 14 predicted proteins | sample 469881 | NCBI WGS metagenome assembly LGOV01 (sample SAMN03857199, study PRJNA290197) | marine sediment metagenome | biome: marine cold seep biome; feature: cold seep; material: marine sediment; isolation source: sample #5579, elevator 3A push core 41 containing 12 cm of sediment... ...
AAGAGTATTATTATTATTTTAATTATCATTATTGTTATTTGCCAGATTTTTTAAAAAAAATATTAAAAAGTGTTATAATTTAATCTTCCTTTACATAGATGGTTCCATAAATGGATTTCATGCTTATCTTTGACAGATCTTCATTTGCATCGAGACCTTTGCCGTGTATTGTATCTGTTTGAGTAATTAGTGTAAATTTTTTTTCGGTATAAATATAGTGAACATTGGCATCCCAAAAAAGTTGACTTGTTTTTAATGTAGAATTGTCGGCATAATTAACAATGCTAACATTACTTGATGCTTCAGATATATTTGTTTTTGTGAAAGTTATGGCATAATCGGCTTTTAAAACAACCGAATCACCATTTTTGTCGTAAGTAGTAATCTTAAGTCCCTTAGGAAATTCAGTGTAGGGATGATTTTCTCTGTTAGAATAATCATTCATTAACGGAGTAATTAAGTTTGTATTTACCCTGCCCGAATCGGTATGGATCAGGTTAACATTTTTAGCAACTCCTATGGGTAGATTTTTATCGGCTAAAAAATCCTGGACTTCCTTAAGTTCATTACCACATGAAAAAAACATTGCTACTAATACTATAGCAGCAATGTTTTTTAAAATGTTATTATGTAGAGGAAGCATAAATTAAATCTACGGAATTTTTACCGTTTCACTAATCCAGCAACCAATTTTATATGATGATCCGGAAGCTTTACCCTCGGTAAAAACTAATTTTTTTGAAGGAGCACTTGCCATATAGCTTTTAATGTATTTATTGGCGGTTGATGTAATACCCGGGTCAACTGCTTTTGCTCTTCTGGCTTTATCAGAAGCCGCAACATAAACCATACGTTTTGAAAACTCATCTGTACCACATGAATTAGCACTTGATGCGTATAAATTTGCAATTAATAAATAGGCACTACCCATACTTGGTCTTTCTNNGCTTTGTAAGCATAACCTCTGGCTTTGCTTTTTGCGCCTTTCTTTTTCATAATTAAAGCACCACGATAATAGTATTTAGCTTTTTTATAGTTGTCGGTTTCAATACTAATTGCTTTATCAAAATATTCAAGGGCTTTATTGTCTTCGCCTTTATCAATTAAAATACCGGCATAAAATACATAAGCATCAGATGAAGGGGCTGCATTAACATAAGCTTCAACCATTTTAGGATAAAGTGCATCATCTGTACAACCCTTTTGATTTAATCTTGAAACAGCTCTTTTTAACCATTTTGCATCGTTTTTATTTTTTTCAAAGGAACTTTTATATAAAGGAACCAACCTTTCGCAAGTTGCAACTTCACTTAACGTATTATCTAAATTCCCTTCAACTTGACCTAAAGCAGTTAGATTAACTTCTCTGGCATGTTTTTTCTTTTCTTCTTTTGATGATAAATTTTGGCCACTGGCTTCTTTGGCAACTAAAGCATCTAATTCTTTTGAATATTTATCCATTTTATTACTTACAGCTTCAGTAATATCATCATAAGTATCGAAAACCAATTGCGGATTGATATCTTTATTTTTTTCGGTAAACATTTCAAAATATAAACCCAGGTTTTTAACGCTCATACCTGCAGGATCATTTTTAAAAGAATGTGCAAGTTTTGTAAATATCTCATTTTGAGGCACATCTCTTATAACCAATGAATTTGCCCAATCACTATATACTTTTCCTAAATTATCAGGAAAATACTTAACACGCATTTTGTAGATCTTGTCAATTTCATTTGATGCTTTTTGTGCATCAGCAGGTGTTGTAGATTTAGAATATTTGTCTTCTGCCATTTTTATACCGTATTTGTATAAATTTTTAGAAGATGTTGGGCAATTTTCTACACACCATTTCCAGGGTTCATACGCAGGCTCATAGTTGCCAACTTTTGCATATTCATAAAAGATAGACAGATTGGTTTTACATTTTTCTGGTTCACTACCATATTTATCCTGTGCATTAGTTGTTGCAATACCTAATAATAGAAAAATACCTATTACTAAACCTATTTTTAGTTTCATATTTAGTTAATTTATTTAATTTAATGTTCTTTTTCTAAACNNATAAACTTAATCTAAAATTAAAATAGTTTTCTTTTAATAAATTTCCGGTTGTTTCACCTCTTTGGCCCAATTCAAATCCTAAATTAATATTAGATAAAGTGAGCCCCATTGGTAAACTCACACCAAAAGATATGCCATAATCATTAATTTCGGTATCATTTATCTCTAAACCTATCTTTTTGTAATTAAAACCAGCTCTGTAGGTCAGGCGTTTCAAATAATTTGAAATGGAGTTATATTTGGGCGTATAAAAACCACCAACAGAAATCATACTTGATTTGTTATATTGATAACTATTTTGTTCATCATAGTATGAACCGCTTAATTCAAGAGCATCTCTAAAAGTATATTCAGCACCAAAAAACCAAATATTTTGTTTACCAAATCCGGCACTTAAAACGGTTTTTAAAGGGTATTTGACTGTAGCTTTAAGACTATTTGAATATAAAGTATCTCTGGGAATTGCAATTTCATTACGGGTATTGTCTAATGAAAATAAATACTCGTCTCCTTTTTGTGTAAGATCATGTGCTAAAGTAGCACTTGCACCTATTTTTAAATTCATTTCATTTGCCAGGTCATGTTTGTAAAGTGCACCTGTTTTAAACTCAAAACCTTTAACATACGAATTAACTTTGTGTTTGGTTGCATATTGAACATTTAGGCGGCGATTTAAAATACTTTTGTCTATACCACCAAAAAGGTAAGCACCTTCAAAACCTAAATTTAAATTAAATGGAAATTTATAGGCATAACCCAAAAAAACTCTATTAGTACCGCCCTTACCTTCATAAAGATTGGTTTGAACTAATTCGTCATCATCGTTAAATTTTGTATCTAATAATGAATATCCTACGGATGAGTTTAATTGTAAACCAAAAGCTAAACCCTGATTGCCTCTAATAGGGATTCCCATAGCAAGATAGGTAAAGGATGCATGCGAACTGATTTGTGAATCATCTCCATCATCAAAATTTATCATTTTATTACCACCGGTAAACACATAGGTTGTCCATAATAGTGATGCGTATGAGGCAGGGTTGGTTAAACTGATTCGGTATTCACTATCTAAAACACCACCTACATTACCCATTGCCATTTCTTCAACACTTTTTAAAGAAACTTCATCACCAATTCCAAAATATGAATATGGAGATGAGTTTGTTTTTTGTGCAAATCCTACAACACTAAAAAATATAGCAATTATTGCTAAAAAGTTTTTGATCATTCTTCTAAATTATAAAACAAAATACTGTTTAGTCCTTCCAATAAAAAATTTGGATTGGCAAATATGGTACTTTTTAAGTTTTTTGCCAAGAAAATTGTGTCTCCTCCTGTTAAAACTACTGTTAATTTTTGATTTCTTGCTTTAAATTGAGCAATTGTACCTTCAATTTCTTGAATAATTCCATTAAGTACACCAATGTGAATTGAATTTTCAGTAGAGTTTCCAATTGCAGGAATTTTATTTATCAGTGATAATTTTGGTAGGTTTGCCGTATAAGAATGTAAGGACTTATACCTCATTTCAATTCCAGGAGATATTGCTCCGCCATAATATTCACCATTTTTATCAACAAAATCATAAGTAATACATGATCCTGCATCGATAACCAAAACATGCTCGTTTGGATAATCATTTACGGCAGCTGCAACCAATGCAATACGATCAACACCCAGAGTTTTAGGTGTTTTATAAAGATTTTTAAAAGGTATTTTGGTGTTTTGATCAAGGATAACGGGATCTAATAAGATTTTGATGTCTTGTAGGTCACTATTATTTATTTTTCCAACACTGGATAAAATGCTGTGAGAAATGGTATGCTTGTTTAATATTTCTTTTAAAGAGTTGATCAATTCTTTTTTAGGGAAAGTATCTTTTTTAAGAAGTGAATTTTTATTAAAAACAGCAGTTTTAACTAAAGTATTGCCAACATCAATTACTAAATTCATTTTTATTTTTTTTATTGATGCAAAAATACAACAGATTTTTTAATATTTTTTTTGTTGGTTTTAAATTTAGATTTATATTTGCACCCGCTTATGGCGATGGTACCTTAGCTCAGTTGGTAGAGCAATGGACTGAAAATCCATGTGTCCCTGGTTCGATTCCTGGAGGTACCACAAAAAAACCACTATAAATTTCTTTATAGTGGTTTTTTTTGTGCTAAAAAATCATATTTATTACTTTAAATCAATATGGTATCACAACCATACCTTTACTTATATCAGTAACAAATTGAATTTACATTAATAAAAAACTCTTTGACATTAAATCATTTTGAAATTCAATTGGTATTAAGTGATAAAAAAAGTAAAGATCAAAAAAAAAGCGAACCGTTTGGTTCGCTTTTTTTTAGTCATTAAAAAGAAATTAAGCCACTTCTTTTTCCATTACAACTTGACCGCGGTACATTAATTTACCTTCGTGCCAGTATGCACGGTGATACAAGTGAGCTTCACCAGTTGTTGGATCGATAGCGATCTGTTGTGTTGATGCTTTGTAATGTGTTCTTCTTTTATCTCTTCTAGTTTTCGAGATTTTTCTTTTAGGATGTGCCATCGCCCTATTTTATTTACCTGTTAATAAATCTTTCAATTTATCCCATCTGGGATCAATATCTTCTTTCTCTTCAAAATTACCTTTTGGTCTAAGCTCTTCTAATTTTTTATATACTTCAGAGTCTAAACTTCCATCTTCAATGCCTGGATGAACTTTTTTTAACGGAACAGACAATATTATCATTTCATAGATATATTGTGAGACATTAAGTTCGTAATCTCCATGAACAATAAACAGAACCTCAGGATTCTCATCATTAAATTCATCTCCAAAATTAACTATCAGCCTTAAATTTCCTTCCAACTCTAAATCAAACTCTTCGTCAGTAACATCACAATTGACATTTACAACACCACTGAAACTAAAGTTCAACTCAAAGTGATTTGATCTTTTATTAAAATCTAATACTACATTAAGATTAGAGTGATTAAACTCTTCATATTCAAAAAACTCAAAGAACTCTCTCTTTATTTCGTAATCAAACCTGTGTGAACCAGTCTTTAAACCCACAAAAGGTATGTTGTATTTTTTCAACTCCTTCATTATCGGTCATTTGTTTGAGCGTGCAAAAATAAAAATATTTTTATTAATACACAGTTATTTATGAATATTTTTTACAGATATATTTACAATCAGAATATTCTAAACTAACAATGTCACTATACTTCTGTAAACAAAGGCTTTAAAACTACCTGTCAGATTCGTTATAACGAGATTCTTGCTTTTTTAATGAATTATCTTTCAAACCCAAATATTCATTTCTAGTATTATAAATCTGTATGGCTTTAAACACCGATTCTTCAAACGATTTAATATCTGCTATCCCCTTTCCTGCAATTTCATAAGCTGTGCCGTGATCTGGAGATGTACGTATCTTATTTAATCCTGCAGTATAATTAACCCCACTATTAAATGATAAGCTCTTAAAAGGTATCAAAGCCTGATCATGATACATTCCTACTATTGCATCAAAGTTTTTATAATTATCTGTCCCAAAGAATCCATCGGCAGCATATGGTCCAAATACAACAACTCCACCATCAAACATTTCCTGAATAGCAGGCTTGATGATTTCTTCTTCTTCCATACCAATAACACCTTTATCACCATTATGAGGGTTTAAGCCCAAAACAGCAATACGAGGTTTACTTATACCAAAATCTTGTATTAAAGTAGTATTTACCAATTTAACTTTAGAAATTATTAACTCCTTTGTAATATTTTCAGATATCTTAGATACTGGAATATGACCAGTAACAACACCTACCCTTAAATCATCTGATATCATCAACATCAAACTTTCACCATTCAATGATTCTGCTAAATACTCCGTATGTCCTGGAAATTTAAATTCTTCAGACTGAATATTATTTTTATTGATTGGAGCAGTTACAAGTACATCAATCTCTTCGTTCTTCAAAGCCTCAGTTGCTGCTTTTAATGATTCTAGAGCATACTTACCAGCTGTTTCAGTAGATTTTCCATATTCAATATTCACACCTTCTTTCCATACATTTACAAGGTTAAACTTGCCATGTATTGCTTCTGAAGGATGCTCAATACCATTTATAGGTGTATTGACTTTTAATATTTTCTTTTGAAAAGAAACTACTTTCGTAGATGCAAACAATATTGGTGTACAAAAATCGTACATACCAGTACGCTCAAATGTTTTCAAAATTATTTCTACTCCTACGCCATTTAGATCTCCAACCGAGATACCAACTCTTATTTTACTACTCTTAATCATTTGAAAGATTCTTCATGAAATTATACAATAATCTAACTCCTACACCTGTTCCTCCTTTTGGTCTATAAGAGTCTTTTGCATTTAAGAATGCAGGACCAGCTATATCTAAATGTAACCAAGGATAATCAGTAAAATGTTCTAAAAATTTACCTGCAGTAATCGATCCAGCATCTCTACCTCCTATATTCTTCAAGTCAGCTATATCAGATTTAATCAATTCAGCATATTCATCCCAAAAAGGTAAACTTGCCAAACGCTCATAAACATTATTTCCTGACTCAATTAGTTTTTTATAGTTACCTCCTTTTGCTGTTCCCATAGAAGCAATTGCTAATGGACCAACAGCTACAAGAGCAGCTCCTGTTAAAGTAGCTAGATCAATAACCAATTCTGGATCGTATTTTTTAGCATACGCCAAAGCATCTGCCAAAATCATTCTACCTTCCGCATCAGTATTTAATACTTCAACTGTTGTACCATCATACATATTTATTACATCACCAGGTGTATAAGCGTGATTTCCTGGACGGTTATCTGTTGCAGGTATTAACCCAATAATATGCACAGGTAGTTTATTTTTTGCTATTGCATAAAAAGCTCCAATAACAGCTGCAGCTCCACCCATATCAGATTTCATTGAATCCATTGAGCCTGCAGTTGGCTTCAAACTTAGCCCTCCAGTATCATAAACTATTCCTTTACCAACAAGAACAATAGGTTTAGCGTTTACAGCATTATCAGACTTATACTCCATAATACTGAAAGTTGGAGGAGTAAAACTACCTTTATTTACAGCCAATAACCCTCCCATTTTTAAAGATTCTATCTTGTTTTTATTTAAAACATCTACTTTAAAATTAGCATCTTTACTTAACTCTTTTATTTGTTCTGCAATTTCTGTTGCATCAAGAAAAGATACAGGCTCATTAACAAGTGTTTTAGCTATATTGGTTGCTTCTGCTACATTTTTAATTTCATCTAATTCTTCTTGAGCCAACCCTGTAACTTCAACACTCTCGAGTGTGTTTTTCTTTTTATCTTTATCTTTAAAATATTTTAAAAACTGATAATTACTTAGATACAACGACTCTGCAGCTACTTTAGCAAACTCTTTATTAAAGCTTAAATTAATTAACTGAACACTCTTTTGCTTCTTCTTATTAAGACAATCTGTAGCCTGACTTGCTAACTTTCTTACACCTTCTAATGTTTTATATTCCTCATCTTTCTTCTCAGGAACACAAACAATTTTAACATGATTGTAAGTGCTTAACGNNATTGTATAAAATATTCTTTTTTATCTAATCTTTCTTTTATAAAGTTTTTTTCTTCAACTGAAAGAAATTCACATTTGTTTACCTCTTCAAAAGATTCTGCTAATACAATAGTATTAAATTCTTTTTGTGGCTTATTATTTTCTACTAATTTCATCGAAATATGTTTTATTAATTTTAATCACTTTAGATAATAATACAAAAATACTCATAACTAATAATATTTTGTACTTTTGATAGCAAAGGTATTAAAAGTTTTTCCATCAAAAACAATTTATTAAAAAGCCTAAACCTTGGCATATTTTTATGAAGCAAATACTTACATTTCTAATATTATTTTTTTTCGCAACAAACATTTTCGCCACACACAATCGTGCTGGCGAAATTACATATAGACAAATAGCTCCTCTTACCTATGAGGTAACTATTACAACCTACACAAAAGCAGATGCTCCAGCTGATAGATGCGAACTATTAATTCATTGGGGAGACAATACCGAATCTGTCTTAGTAAGGCTAAACGGACCTGCTGGCGCAAATGGCTGTCAACATATGGGGGTTATGGTTGATAATAACATTAAGAAAAACGTTTATATAGGAACTCACACCTACCCGGCTGCTAGCACATATACACTATACATGCTTGATCCTAATAGAAATGAAGGAGTTTTAAATATCAACAATTCTGTAAACGAACCTTTCTATATACAATCAATTATTAAAATTGGAACTGGCTTAGGCTATAACAGTTCACCTGTATTATTAAACCCTCCAACCGATTATGGCTGTGTAAACACACCTTATATTCATAACGTTTCTGCTTATGACGCCGATGGGGATAGTTTATCATACAAAATGGTTAATTGCAGAGGTGCTGAAGGTCGTGAATTAACAACCACCTACTCTCCAGAGTACAATTTAGACAAAGTAGAAGTTGACACCCAAGGAACAATACATTGGGATACTCCAATATTTGCAGGCATATATAATGTAGCAATAGAAATATCCGAACATCGTAAAGACCCTATCTCAGGCGAATGGAAAACAATTGGTAGAATATTAAGAGATATACAAATTGACGTAACAGCGTGTACTAACAATCCTCCTGTTATTAAATCAGAAAAAAGCTTCTGTATTGTTGGTGGAGATAATCTTAATTTCACTGTAATAGCTGAAGATGAAGATGGCGATAAAATTACACTTGTAGCAGTTGGTGGACCTCTAGAAACAACTCCAACAGCAACATTCCCTTTTGTTATTGAACAACCTTCACCAGTATCTAGCGAGTTTAATTGGAGTACAGATTGTAGCTTAGCTAGAAGGTCGCCTTACCAAGTTACGCTAAGAGCTAATGACTACCCTTATGATCAACATGGAAATCGTATTCCTGGCTTATCTACTCAAACAGTTGTTGATATTAGAGTTTTAGCCCCTGCAATAGAAAACCTGGCGGTAGTTGAAAACCCTAATACTGCAAACTTTTCCCTAAGTTGGGATAATAATAATTGTAGCTCAGCAATAGGATATAAAGTTTTCAGGAAAGAACATTCAGGTGATTACAATACAAGCTATTGCCAAAGTGGTGTTCCTGAAAATTCAGGCTACGAGTTGATTACAAGAATAAATGATGTAAATCAAACTAGCTACACCGATACAAATAACAATAAACCGCTTAAAATTGGTGTACGATATTGCTATATAGTTACAACTATACTATTTGACGAATCGGAGAGCATCCCTAGTGATTATTCTTGTGCAACACTTAAAAAGCGTTTACCTGTTTTAACAAATGTAGACATAGAAACTACAGCCCATTCAGAAATAACACAAGGTGAAATTAATATTATATGGTCTAAACCAACTGAAATAGATGTAGTAGAATACCCAGGACCATATGCATACAAACTTTTAAGAGCAGAAGGAATTAATAGCAATAACTTTACAGAGATCCACCAATACAATACTATAAACGATACTATTTATTTTGATAGCGGAATGGATACGTATTCTAATGGCTACAACTATAGAGTTGATTTCTATAATAATACAGGTGGTATAATGAGTAAGATTGGCGAGAGCTATCCTGCTTCTTCTCCCTACCTCAAAATAAAATCAGGTGATACCAAATTACAACTAAAGATAGATCAAGAAGTTGCTTGGCGTGTAGATTCAATTATTTACTATCAGGAAATTGATCAAACAAATGTTTACGAACGGATAGCTAAAACCAGCGGAGCTCCATTAACTGTTGAAAATTTAACAAACGGAACAGAATATTGTTTCAAAGCTGATATATATGGCTCGTATAGTGCTGATGGATATGTCAAACCTTTATTAAATAGATCTCAAATTGGTTGTGGTACTCCAAATGTAAACACACTTCAATGCCCTCCAATACTTTCATTTGATAAAAACTGCAGTAATAACTCATTTTTATTGTACTGGACAAATCCTAATCTAACTTGCGATGAAGAAATAATTGGATACAAACTTTATTACTCTGATTTTGAACAAAATAATTTCGAGTTTCTAGCTGCAATTGATGGCGAAGATAATACCGAATATGATGTAATTGCTAATAATATAGGAATAGGATGTTTCTATGTTACAGGCGTTGATATATTAGGAAACGAAACTATACCTAGCAATATTAAATGCTACATACCTTGTTTAGCGTTTGCTTTACCAAATGTTTTCACACCAAACGACGACGGGAACAACGACACCTACCACCCCAAATGGGAAAAAGGTGGTCTTCCTGAATTCGATTTTGATTTAATTGCATTCGATATTGAGATTTTCAACCGTTGGGGAAATTTAATGTACAAAACAGATATAATACAAATAAACTGGGATGGTACAAATCAAATGACAGGTGAAGCTTGTGCTCCGGGAGTTTATTATTATGTTTGCACTATTGTTAAAAAAGAGGGTGACGAAAAGGAAAACACCATTACTCTAACAGGTTACATACATCTATTCAAATAAATTTTATTACAATGTTTACAGGAATAATCGAGGAAGTAGCAAAAGTTACTAAATTAGAAAAAGATCAAGAAAATTTACATATCACTGTAAAATGTGGATTTACTAACGAATTAAAAGTAGATCAAAGCTTGGCTCACAACGGAGTTTGTCTAACAGTTATAGATATTAAAGATGATGAATATACAGTAACTGCTATCTTAGAAACTTTAGAAAAATCAAGTTTAAGAGAACTCAAAGTTGGGAGTGAAGTAAACCTTGAAAGAGGAATGCGTTTGGGTGAACGTCTTGATGGTCATATAGTTCAAGGACACGTTGATCAAACAGCTGTTTGCACTGAAATAAAAGAAGCTGATGGATCATTTTATTTCTCTTTTGAGTACAGCCCAAAACAAGGAAATCCAACTATAGAAAAAGGTTCTGTAACAATAAATGGCACTAGTTTAACCGTAGTTAATTCTGGCCATCATACTTTTGATGTAGCTATAATTCCTTTTACAATGGATCATACTAATTTTGGTACAATGAAAATTGGAGACACTGTAAATCTGGAGTTTGACGTTATCGGCAAATATGTTGCCAGATTAATGGAAATGAGAGAATAATAAATTCAGCTTAATAAAAATACTAAAAAGCCTTAATGCATCTACTTTTGCATTAAGGCTTTATTTATCACCTATTTCTAAGGTCTCTATTTGAATCATTAAAATATAATTTTAAGCTTATTTTTTATTAGGTGGACAGTTGACCCTATCTAATACTAATGCCCAACCATTTTCAATGTCTACATAACCAGAGCCAATATAATGGCTACCCATGTCCCCTTTTATGTTATAGTGTAGATCATAACTTTCTAATTGCCACCAATAAACTGCTCCTTCTATATTTTGCAGCTTATTAAATTCTTTAACTTTAAATATCTCACCCGTAAATTCACTGGTTAATGTTCCATTCCAAATAATCTTCAACCATACATATTTTCCATCTTCAACATGCCAAATCCAATGTGATTCCAAATCCCCTGATAAATAATCAACTACTTGATCATCACAATACAAAGGNNAAAAATCTACTCCTTTCCAATTACCCGATCGAGTTTCAGCTGATTTAAATTGATTTTCAGTTTCAACATCTTTTAAAAGATCATTTGATTTTGTACATCCTAATCCAAAAATTAGGAATAATCCTAACAATAAATAACCCACTTTTCTCATAACAAGTATATTTTAGATTAACAACGCATAAAGATACGACTTATACTATTGACATTCAATTGATTACGTGTTAATTTAGACTATCAAAATCACATTTTCTTCACTGAATTTACCAAATATTCAATAGATATGATACTCTATTAATGGAACAAAATAATCATACTTATTTGGGCGCTTTATAAGGCTATTCACTAATAGTTTTGTACGCCAAATAAATCCAACTAAAACT
>LGOV01000439.1_pt1 | contig 12076 bp, 14 predicted proteins | sample 469881 | NCBI WGS metagenome assembly LGOV01 (sample SAMN03857199, study PRJNA290197) | marine sediment metagenome | biome: marine cold seep biome; feature: cold seep; material: marine sediment; isolation source: sample #5579, elevator 3A push core 41 containing 12 cm of sediment... ...
GTTGCTTTAAGTGAAGAAATTGTTTATCAAGTAAATGTTACTGATAAGGATAATGCTTTAGACTTATCTACACTTTTTGTAGTGCTTGAAAATCAATTAGAATTTTATGAACAACCTATAAGCTTGGGTGAAAACTCAGGCTATTTTGATAGTTTAGAATATGATACTGAATATCGCTTAAGTATATATGGTAATAAAGGTTTTGGACAAGAGCGACTGGATACCTTGATGATTACAACTGGGGAGAAAATAGGTGGTACGATTTTATCCGTGACACCAGAAACTATTGATTTTTCAACAACATATATTGTTGATGTGTCTGTGTATGATCCTAATTTAAAATATACTTCCATTAATCTATATTATGGTTATAGTTGGGAACATGATACCGAAATACAGTATTCATCATTTGCTGTTACTCAATCAAGAATGAATATTAATTTATCCGATATTTTTACATCAGAGGCCTTTCATATATACCTTGAAGGAACGACATTAGAAGGTACAGAATTGCTTGATGAGATTTGGGTGACACCACCATTTAAGCTATATACATCACTTCATATGAATTATATTAATAGTGAAGAGATTAGTTTCTACCTCTATAATGATATGAGTGTAGAGGATATCATTTATGAAATGAACATTTATGCAAACGATTCACTTATACGTACAGATCAAATCATTTTAAATGAAAGTGATTTCGAAGGAAATGATTTTATAATTGATGAGTTGTCTCCTAATACCACATATGCTTTCGAGTGTATTGCGACATACACAAATCCACAAACTCTAAGGCAAGAGCAAGAAATTATTTATCAAGAGGAAATTACTACACTCGATGTTTATACATACAGTTATAGTGTAGAGACATTTAATGATTATATGGAAGTAACCATTATTTTAGATGATCCTAATCATTATTTCCAAATTGCATATTATGAATCCTACGATACAAGTGGGGAGTTTGATGTATACTTAACTAGTGAAACTTACTTTTTTACTAATCATGATGATGATAAATCAGTCACGTTCACCATACTCGTACCAACATCTTCTGCTTATCGAATCACAATCAGCATAAGAAATCAGTTTGATTTTTCAGTAAAACAAATCATAGATATTATTATTTATAATACGGAGGTAGAATAATGAAAGAAAAAATGAGTAATTTAGATTTACACAAATGGATTGTTTTAGTTATTATTATAATATTTATTTTAGTTGGTAGTCTNNATCGATAGTTCAATCGGTAAATTCTTTGATATTGCTAGTCTAGTCAAAAATAACTATATTAATATTTTAGAAAGTCTAGCAATCATCTTATTTGTCGGTATCTTATTTTATGTTGTCTCTGTTATTATTAAATTATTTACAAGAAAAAATAGTAGAAGTGAAACGATAGGTATTTTGATTACATCAATAGCTAAATTTGCTTTTATGATCGTTGCATTAATTCTTGTACTATCTGCATGGAATGTTCCGACACCTACATTATTAGCAGGAGCTGGGATTGTTGGTTTAGCTGTATCTTTTGGTGCCCAAGGGTTATTGGAGGATGTTTTTGCAGGATTATCCATTATCTTTGAAAAACAATTTGTAGTAGGTAATTTTGTTGAAGTTGAAGATTTTAGAGGTGAAGTCATAGAGATAGGGCCAAGAAATACACGTATAAAAAATATTATTGGTAATATTTTAATTATTGCCAACTCTGATATTCGTAAAATCGTCAATTTATCTGAAGAATTATCGTTTGCGATATCTGAAATTTCTGTTGAATATAGTGCAGACATAGATAAGGTCGAAGAAATCATAAAAAGTAGTTTACCATCTATTAAGGAAAAAATTCCTGAAATTATTAAAGGACCTAGATATGATGGTGTTGAACAACTTGGAGATTCAGCTGTAATCGTAAGAGTTGTTGCTCATTGTGAGGAAAAGGATCGTATTAATGTGAGAAGGATTTTAAATAAAGAATTAAAGAGAGTATTAGATGAGAATGGTATTAACATCCCATTCCCTCAACTTGTTATTCATCAAGCTATTCAAAATAATGAATAAATAAGAAAACACCTTTATACTAGATTAATAGTATGGAGGTGTTTTTATACATAAATTATCATTCCTATTCTTTCACCTTAAATATAGTTATCATCATAATCAATAAAGTCCTATTAAATCTTTGTTATTATATTTACATGATAAACATCTACCTAATTATATAAAAAGCCTGTGATCTCTCACAGGCTTTTCCAATAACTTCAATAAACACTTTTTTATACTAAATTATTTTCATGTAATACTTTAGTTAGATCATTAATAACTTGTGTCTCATTTTCACCTTTTGCTTCTAAAATAATATTCGATCCATATGGAATACCAAGTGACATAATAATCATAATTGATTTAAGAGTATATTTTTTGTCATTATAAATTATATCAATATCTCCTGAATATTTACTTGCTATATTACATAAAATTGATGCGGGACGTGCATGCAGTCCTGCTTTATCTTTAATTGTGAATTTTGCTCTTACCATTAAACCACTCCTTATGTTTTATAAGAATTTAAATAATCTTTTGTGAATTTATTAATTGCCTTTTCTGTTACTTCTGAATAAAATAATAATTCAAAAAGATTTTCTCCTACTGTAACTTGATCAATTCCATTATTAATAGATATTATAATTTGTTCGATATTTTTGTAGGATGCTCCAATAACTTTTGTTGATAGATTGTGATATTTAAGTGCTTCTAAAATCTCTAGTACAACTTTATTTCCATCCATCCCTGTTTTAGTAATTCTGTTAACATAAACAGCTATACTTTTCGCACCACATAAACCTGCCATTATCCCTTGGTTTGTGTTACATACAGCCGTTGCTGTAACGTTTCTTCCTTTATTAGATAAATATTTAATTGCTTTGAATCCTTCTGTAGAGACAGGGACTTTTATATGTAATGTTTCCCCTATTAAATTATAAAGTTCTTCAGCTTCAATTTTCATCTTATTGAATGATTCTGATGTTAATTGAATATGAAAATCTCGTCCATTTAACACTTCTTTTAGTTCTTTTAATAACTTTATATACTGAGTATTTTCTCTTCCAATGATTGTTGGGTTTGTTGTGATTCCTTTTATTTCGTAGTTTTCAATCATTTTTTTTATAAATACTACATTAGCTGAGTCAACTAAATACATTATAGATTTTCCTTAACTGATTCCACTATCTTCAAAGCTGTTAGACCGTATTCTTTTTGTAAGAACTGTTGTGTTCCTACTTGTCCAAATCTGTCTTTAACTCCAACTCTAGCAACTTTAGAATTTGTTCCTTCTAAGCTTTCAAGCACTGCACTACCTAAACCACCAATAATATTATGATTTTCAGCGGTAACAATCAGCTCTGTTTTGTTTGCATATTTTATTAACAATTCTTTGTCAATTGGTTTGATCGTAAACATATCGATAACAGCAGTACTAATTCCTTCTTTTTCTAATATCTCTCTTGCAAGCAATGCTTCCTTAATCATAATTCCTGTTGCAACAATAGCAACAGTTTTCCCTTCTCTTAAAACAATTCCTTTCCCTATTTTAAAAGTTGAATCTTCTTTATAGATTTGTTCCATATTTTTTCTAACTATTCTTATATAGTGCATTCCATATATTGATGCTACTTGCTTTAAGATATCTTTAAACATAACGTGATCACTTATTTCAATTACTGTACATTTTGGAATTAAACGCATTAATCCAACGTCTTCAAAGGGCATATGTGTTCCTCCGTTGTGAGCTGCACTCACTCCCGAATCACTACCAATGATCTTCAAGTTTAATTTAGCATATCCTATTGACAAAAATAATTGATCATAACATCTTCTTGTTGCGAAAGGTCCAAATGTATGCATATAAGGAATAAATCCACGCAAGCTTAATCCACTCGCGACTCCTACCATATTAGCTTCCATAATTCCACAAGAAATTAAATTATCAGGAAATGCTTTTTGATAATTATTAGTCTTTATTGCACCCATTAAGTCTGCTTCTAAAAGAACAATTTTATTATTTTCTTTTGTTAATTCAATTAGCGTTTCTCCATATACATTACGTAATTCAATAGGCGAATTAAGCGATGGCATCAATATTTCTACACTCATGATATCTCCTCTTCAAGTTCCTTAATCAAATTATTAATGTATTCTATTTGATTATCATTAAATCTTACGTGATGGTTATTTATGTCACCTTCATACATTTCTACACCTTTTGCTTTTACTGTATCTAAAACAATGCAAGAAGGAACGTCTTTAACTAGCAATGCATTTTTTATAGCCTTCAAGATTATTTCTTCATTATGACCATCAACCTTAACTGTGTCAAATCCAAATGCTGCTATTTTTTTAGAAATATCTTGTTGAATCATAATATCTTTTGTGAAACCATCTAATTGTTGTTTGTTTTCATCAATAAATAAAATTAGATTATCTAATTTATGATGGTACGCAAATTGTAAAGCTTCATAACATTGTCCTTCGTTTAACTCACCATCACCGATTATGACATAAACTTTATTATGCTTTTGTTCTAGTTTTAATGCTTTTGCTATCCCAACAGCACTGCTGATCCCTTGTCCAAGACTACCAGTAGTCATATCGATACCTGGAGTTAGAAGGCGATCACAATGACTTGGTAATATTGTGTTGTTATCATTTAAGGTTTTTAATATGGATTTTTTAAAGTACCCTTTTAATGCAAGGGCTGAATATAAAGCGGGACCAGCATGCCCTTTGGATAAAACTAAGTAATCCCTGTCTTCCCAAGCTGGGTTGCTTGGATCAATGTTCATTACTTTGGTATATAATACACTTAATATCTCCACAACTGACATGCTTCCACCTAAGTGTCCAAAGCCACGTTGTTTTAACATTTTCAAAATTTCTAATCTAATTTGTACACTGAATTTTTTCATGTTTAAATCTCCAATTTAAAAAGGGGAATGCGAATTCCCCTTTAAGTTTTATGCTTCTACTTTATCTTTTGTAAGGAATGCGTGAACAAATGGTAAACTGAATAATACAGCTACGAAAGCAGTAATTGCAAATTTACCGTAGTTAGCTAAGAATCCTATAATAATCCCAGTACCGATGAAGTCTGCATCACTAAAAGTAGTGTTTGCAAAACCTAAATCTCCAAGTACAGGCATTAACAATAATGGTAAGAAAGTGATAACTAACCCATTAATGAATGAACCAATAACAGCTCCTCTACGACCACCAGTAGCATTACCGAATACACCAGCAGTTGCTCCTACGAAGAAGTGAGGTATTACTCCAGGAAGAATAACTGTACCGTTAACAGCGATTAAGACTAACATACCAACGATACCACCTAAGAATGATACTAAGAATCCAATTAAAACTGCATTTGGTGCGTATGGGAATACGATTGGACAATCTAGTGCAGGTTTAGCACCAGGAACAATTTTGTCAGCCCATCCTTTAAATGCAGGAACGATTTCAGAAATAATCATACGAACTCCTGCAAGAACTACATATACACCAGCTGCAAATGTTAATGATTGAATAAATGCAAATACGATGTAATTGTCTCCAATACCTAATGTATTAGCTACAAAGTCTGGTCCTGCTGCGATAGTAACGATTAAATACATCAAAAGCATTGTTAATGAGATTGATACAGAACTATCTCTTAAGAATGATAATGATTTAGGGAAGTTCATTTCTTCTGTTGATTTTGAACCTTTACCAACTAATTTCCCTACTTCTCCTGAAAGCCAATAAGTAATACTTGAGAAATGACCAAATCCAATTTCATCATTTCCAGTAATTTTTTTCATAGTTGGATGTGCTATTGCTGGGAAAACGACCATAGTTAAACCTAAAGCCATACCACCAACGATGTATAATAACCAACCATCAAGTCCACCGACTTTAAGTACAACAGCTATTAAAGCAGCCATGTATAAAGTATGATGTCCCGTTAAGAAAATAAACTTAAGTTTAGAGAATCTAGCAATTAAAATGTTAGCTGCCATCCCTATAACCATAATAACTGCAGTTGAAGTAGCATAGTCATTTAATGCTAATGAAACAATTGCTTCATTATTAGGAACTACACCTTGAACGTCAAATGCATATTGAAATAATTGACCAAAGTAGTCTAATGATCCTACTAAGATCCCTGCTCCAGCACCTAAAATTACAAAACCAAGTATAGCTTTTAGTGTTCCCCTTATTACTTCACTAACTGGTTTGCGTTGTGCAACTAGCCCTACAAATACAATGATACCTAAAAGAATTTGTGGACTACTAAGTAAATCTGAAATAAATTTAATAAAATTACTCATATTTTTTTCCTCTCTCTAATAAATTTTTTTATGTTTAAAGAATGCCTTTTTTAGTTAAGTAATCAACTAATTTTTCCTTAAGCTCATTCTTGTCCATAATATTTTGAAGTGGCATAGTATCAGCAAATCTTTTGCAGTTGTCATATAAATCTGAACCACAAATGATTAAATCAGCGATACCAGGCCATGCGCTCCCTAAGTCAGTATGTTCTACTTCTATATCTAATCCTAAATCTTTTATTAATGTCTTTACATTCATTTCTACTAAGAAACTACTTCCAAGACCACTACCACATATACATACAATTTTTCTCATTGTTTAACTCCTTCTTATTTCGAATGTTTTTCTATTAAATCTAAGATTATCTTTGGATCTTTCACATTTAATAATGTATCTAAATCATCCATAAGTAATCCTGATAATTGTCGTAAAGCTAGTAAATGTTTTTCATTGTCAGGTGCCGCTAAAGTAACAATAACTCTTACAGATCTATCTTTTTTATTGCTAAAGAATATAGGTTCATCAAGAATTAATAATGTCATTCCTAATCCATTTGCTCCATCTTCTGGTCTTGCATGTGATATTGCAATGTTTGGCGCAATAACAATATAAGGTCCTAATTCATGAACATTAGAAATTATTTTTTCTAAGTATCTTTCTTCAATTATATTCTCAGCTAATAGTGGAGCAGCACTTAAATATATTGCATCTTGCCATGTATCCACACTATTTCTAAATATTATTTTATTTTCTTTTATTAGTTCATTCAGCATAAGTTTACGCTTCCCTTCATCTTGAATAACCATTCTTTTTGTACTACTTACACGATTTAGAATTATTTTTCTAACTTCATCTATTTTATCGTGCGGAAGGTAATCAATAATATCATTTACAATTCTATTGCTTAAATCAAATTCTACATTATTAGGATTTATCAATCCCATAAACGATAAAATATTTGTTTTATCTAAATCTGTTAAAATCGGATGAACTTGAAGTGTTTTGTGTTTAATACTTTTATCAACAATTTCTACTGTTGAAATAATATAATCTACTTCATCTTTGAAGTCAGATACTTCATCAAGTCTTACTGCATCAATAATTTCTAAGTTACCAATTAAGTAATCAAGTTCTTTTCTTAATAATTTACTAGTCGCAATACCGTTCAAACATACTAGTAAAACTTTTACTTTTATAATTTCTCTTTTTTCTCTTTTTAAGTATCCTCCAAAATGCATTGCAATAAAAGTTATATCATCATCACCTATTGGATAACCAATAATTTTTTCTAATTTATTACAGATATCCCTAGTTACATTTGTAACTTGGGGGAACCCTTTTATTATTTGTTCTTTCAATTCATTTTGATAAACAATACCATACTTAAATCTAAACATTGCTTGTTTCATATGAGTATATAAACTATTAAATAAATCTTCATCATCATCGAAATATATCAGTGTGATTTTTGAAAACTCATCTATTAAGAATTTTACGATATCTTTAATATACTCATTTTCATCAAGTTCATATTCTGGACTTGTTTGAATCCTTAATCCTAACAAATGCAGTGTTAAGTAATAATGTTCCTCTTTATTTAAATAAGTCCCCACTACTTTATTGGCAGCTTCAAATTCTGCGGTTTTACAAATTGATTGTTTATCTTCTTCCGCTAATTCAATTGGTTCAAGTTCATTTATCTTTGTAATAGCGAGAAGTACTGATAAAAATGTCAATGTTGAATTAACATATTTAATGTTCAATTCTTTTTCAAGTATTATAAGGATATCAAAGATTTTATTTACTACTTCATCAGTATACAAATCAAATGACTTAATCTTTATTAAATACTCATAAGTTGATATAAGATTTAAAATAACTGATCTTTTTCTAATTTGCAATCCTTCAATGATATATCCTTTGTTACTATCATATTCAAGAGCTAAGTTATATACACTTAACATCTTTCTCATTTCTTTAATATCATTTATTACTGTATTCCTACTTATTTTAAATAAATCTTCAAAATAAGAAATGCTCTTAAAATCTTTTTTACAAAGTAAAAGAAGAATCTCTAATACATTTCTTTCGGAGCTTGTACAAATGTATACTTCTCCTAAAGTATTTGTAACTGTTTCTCGTAATTTTTCCTTTACTGAAGGATCAATCAAAATTCCTACTTGACGTTTATTTTCAAGTTTTTGTAATCCTTGAGACATTAAGAAATCATTTATTTTGGAAATGCTGTAATAAGCACTCCTTTTCGATACTCCTAATAACTTTGATATATCTGTGATATTCAAAGTGTAATCAGAGGATATCAACAAGTTTAAAAGGTAATTATCTTTATAATCTAACAATTGAAACACCTCACTAACTAAATTGTATTTTATTAATAAATCAAAGAAAAGACCAAATATTTGCACAACATTTAGAATATAGAGCTATTTTGGAAAAGGCTTACATTATTATTCGCGAAACAAAATACTAATATAGGTACGTAACTAGTTGAATACTCATATAAAATACTGAGTACAATTCTTTTCATATTACTTAATAAATCAAAGAATATTTTTTTCTAAAGACATCTAATAGATGAGCGCCCCCTCATTTGTTAGAACTATTTAAAGCAAACCCATGCTTTCATAGTAGGATTATTCTCTTATCCTACTATTGTTTTTTTAAAAACGGTAATTTATTTGTCTCTATATAGCGATAAATCAGTTTCTTAAATAAATAACAATATAAAAACCCAGAATTTATTTCTCCATAAAACACTTCCTTTCAATAGTAATTGTATCATATTAAATATATAGTTACTTATGTAAAAATAGAAAACCCATCATAAAAAAAGCCCTAATAAATATCGGGGCTTTTACCATGTTCTTTTTTTTCTTTATTAAACTGTATTTTGCTAGAACTGATATTAAAGGTTCTACTTCACTATCTCTTTTCTTTTTGGTACCAATTAAAAAAAATACTCTTCTCATTATATTATTTTTAATTTTAACTAATTGTGACCTATTCCCATTACTTAATCAAAGTTTGAAGCGAGGGCTTCTTGGGTAATTCGAACTAGCGTTCGCAAATTAACCAAGCTATCGAGGGTGGAGCAAAAGGTGGAACTATTTTCTGAACCGTGAAAACAGATCCCATATACTCTTCATCTCCTATATCGCTTTCTTTATAACATCTAATCTCAAAACGAAGATGAAGTCCACCAAGATTTTCTTCATATAAATGCATTGAAATTAACTCACCCTTACTAATTTCTTGTCCATCCTCAAATAGATTTTCTTCCGAGTCTAAATCTAAAACAATATTTTCATCATATACATTCGTACATCCCATAAAAGTAATTAACATTACTATTAATATTAAAAGACTGAAAATTCTTTTAAATAGCACCATATATTTTCCTCTAATTCAATCATATAGTTATTTTATTGCAGTCCATTACAAATTCTACCATAGATAAAAAGCCTAAAAGGGCTTTGTTATTCTATGTATATCAATAGTTGTAACTCTTTAAGCTGTGGTTCATTGTACAATTTTAATTACTAGGAACAAAAATCATTTGATCGACTTCATCAACAACTAAGTTTCCATCCCCATCATAATAATATAATATATATAATTCCATATTATTACCCACTAAACTAAAGCCCCAAAATTCATCATAACCTGAAGGCTGATTTAATCTATGGATTTCATAAGATCCGCTTGCATCTGATAATGAACCAGTTTCATAAATAGATTCTGTTGCATCTTTCAAGGCAAATTCAATAACATAAGTATCATTATCAATATTTAACTGCATATAATAAAATTCATACTCTAAATCATGTCCTGAAAGAGAATATGTTAAATAAGCATCATCAGTTAAATCCATTGTTGCAGGTTCTGTCATAACATCAACTAATTCATCAAATACATCATTATTAGAAACGTCCTTTTCTAAAATACCAAAAGAACAAGAATCTTTCATTTCAGAATTCACATCAGACACTGTAACATTTAAAAATCCTGGTGATAGCCCTAATAATGTATCACCATTAATGATAGTAGCATATGAATCAGGAGGTGTAGAATACTTCACAATCATTCCTTCTTTTAAAGATGGAGGATTTGTTGTAAAAGATAATTTTAGTTCTTCTCCAACTTTAATATACGTAATATCACAACTTATCATTATACTTTTATTGCTTGTACACGATACTAAAAAAATAGTTACTGTTAAAATTGACATAAAGAATATAATTTTCTTCATAAAAGACCTCTCTTTTCATTCTAGTTTGATATTCATCTTATTTATAGTATATCATATATTCTTATAAAAAGCAGGCCTAATAAGAAGGCATAAACAAAGCCAAAAAGGGCTTTATTATTCAATGTGTTTACTAGTGTTTTTTTATACTATAGAATAGCAATGATTCAATGGGAAGACAAAAGGTGGAACTAATAAGCATTGGAGCACTGAAGAGAAATTAAGAATAGCATAATCATGTCTTATTTAGCTCAAATCTTAAATTAATATTAACTCCACGCTATAACTATTTCAATGCAACTTCGTTTAATATATTATGAAAGTATCAGAACGGAGGTGTAACTATGGAACTTGACTATACTTTACATAGTGTTTTCTCATCATCTAAATTAAAAATAGAAAATAGTACTAATCAACTTCAAGCTTTAATAGACCAAGATTGCATTAAGTACAAAGAATTGAAAAAAATAGCGAAAGCAAATGACGCTGTTATGCTTATTGAAGTCGAACAAGATGATGGTTACGTCCAAAGCATTCTTGTTAATAATATCGGAAAGATTAAAGAGCGAGGACAATTTTCTATCGAGATGACAGGTGAAATCAGATCTAAAATAAACCCTGAAAACTGTGATGAGTATTTCACTAAAGACGAATTGAAAGTTATTAACAATTATGTTGAAGCATACAGTATATCATGTGCCGATTTCTTAAATCAGTATTTAGACCAATACTTGTATAGCATCTATGAGCAAAAAAGAGATAGATGGGGACAAAACATTAAGAAATATTATCAAAAGTAATTGAAAATAGTTTTGAAAGCATTTGATTCTTACTAACACAAAATAAAGACATATTAGATTCCACTCTAATATGTCTTTATTTTGTGACTAATCTCCCTGTGATATCATGAAACCCATCGATTAATTATTTTGTTCTAATAAATGCTAGTGTTTCATTATTCTTTATTAATTTTTTTCATAGTTATACCAAACAATGTAATAAAAATATCACTACTTTCTTGATTGACTAATATTGTAGATAAGGCGAGACGTCCATATCCTTGGTTTATAAAACAATTTTTACTAACTGGGTTCAAATATATATTTGATGTAACTCCTTCCAATGATATTTTGATTATAACTTCGGTATCAGTTACTGATATTTTAGCAGTTTTTGCGAAGTTTTTCTTAGATTCAAATGGTGTGACACGTTTATATTTTCCTACTAGATATCTAAAGCGTTCTGTATTTTCTATCTTTGTTTGCGATGAACCTATTGCGTTTATGACATATGAGTTTTCATTAAACTGCTTCAAGTAATAGACTTTCAATCCATTATCTTCTTTACGGAAAACTGTCATTTTTCTTAAAGGTTTGCTAAGGAAAGGTAATCTCGCAATACCTTTGGGTTGTAGTCGAAATAAACCGTCATCTCCTATAAGTA
>LGOV01015735.1_pt1 | contig 12073 bp, 1 predicted proteins | sample 469881 | NCBI WGS metagenome assembly LGOV01 (sample SAMN03857199, study PRJNA290197) | marine sediment metagenome | biome: marine cold seep biome; feature: cold seep; material: marine sediment; isolation source: sample #5579, elevator 3A push core 41 containing 12 cm of sediment... ...
CCATTTCGATTTAGATGGCGATAGTTTCGCAGAACGTACAGGTTGGGTCGAAGCAGAAGACGGTTTACTTGTCATAGATAAAAACCAAAATGGCATTATCGACAATGGTAGTGAACTGTTTGGTAACTATACAAGCAAACAAAATGGTCAACTCGCTGAACATGGATTTGATGCACTAACCGATTACGATACCAACTCAGATGGCGTTATTGATAGCAACGATGAAGTCTTTGATTCATTGCAGGTTTGGATTGATGAGAATACCGACGGTCAAACACAAGACGGTGAACTGCACAGCCTAAATGAGCTACATATTAACTCCATCAACCTCAATGCAACCAGCGTCAATCAAGGGGAAATGTGGAACATAATTAGCCATGAATCTAGTTTTACGCAGCAAGTCGTTGACGAAGATGGAATTGTTGTTACCGATGAAGATGGTAATGCTGTACTCGAAGAGAAAGCGGTGCGCGATGTTTGGTTTGCCAATGATCGCCAAGATACCACCTATCAATATGATGGTGAAATATCGAGTGAAATAGAGGCATTGCCTGAGATGGTAGGGATGGGGAGGGTGATGAACCTCTCTCATTCTATGGCTGAGGATCTGTTGTTACAACAGCAGGTGGAGACCTTTCTTGTCTCTACGGGCAGCGATCTTACCAGCCTCTATGAGCAGGCAGATGAGATTCTGGCACGTTGGACCCATACCGAAGATATCGACCCAGATGAAGCACGTGGCGAGCAGTACGTTCTTAACCATAACTATAGTAATTCTCAAACAAAATACGTTTTTCGTGAATACGCTAATGCTCGTGAAGTTGCAATTCTCGAAAGCTTTGCGGGTAAACTGTTTCAAATGACCGTAGACGGTCAGGTTACCGATCAGGTATTAGACAGTAAAACAGCCCGAGCCGTTCGAGTTAAGTACGATTACTTACGTGATACCCTCATGATAAACTTGCTGTCGCAAAACCTTTTTGGCAAAGATATTTACAATACCGAAACAGCATCATTACAAGCCGATGCACTACTCACCCTGCAAAACACTCTCCTTACCTCTGCTACAAGCGATGAACTACTCGCCGCTGTAAACCTCCTCTCGACCCTGTTGAATCGCGATCAACTCAACGTATTCAATACCATTGATCCTGCAGTTTTAAATAATGTTGATATACGGCAACAACTTACCATCAATGGGATCAGTCTTAACTTAGCGAGTGATGAGATCACAGGAACTATTTTCGATAAAACCTATGGCAGCAGTGCTGATGACACCGTAAGTGGAACGACCACTTTGTATGGTCAGGCTGGCGATGACACACTGAATGGAGCAAGTGATCATGATGTTCTATACGGCGGTGACGGTAATGACATCCTGAATGGAGGTGGTGGTAGTGACATCCTTTATGGCGGTGATGGTAACGATACCCTTAATGCTGGTTCAGGGTATGGCCACGATATTCTCGTTGGCGGCGCAGGAGATGATCTATTGGTTGGTAATTATCGTTCATCTACCTATGTATACGGTTATGGGGATGGTCATGACACGATAACGGACAGTCGATCAATCGGAACCTCTCCCGATGTGCTTATATTAAATGGACTAGAACGTGAAGATATTGAAGTGGAAAAACAGGGGAATGATTTGATCCTCAAGGTTCGAGCTTTCCCCGGTTTTGATTATGATTTTGGTTCTATTCTGATAAAAAATGGTTTTGCTTCTGGCAAAATTGAGAGCTTTGAATTTGGGGATCAAATACTTGACTTTAATCAGCTATTGCATGGTTCCACGGTGTACGACACGAATCATCTCTACGATTTTGAACAAGGGCGTGTTGTCATTCACGATACGGGTGGAGCAGACACGCTGACTTTTGGCGAGGGGATCGTATCTACGGATATCATTGCTCAAACGGAAGCCGGCAATAATAACTTTCTCATCGGCATTAAGGAGGAAGGTGTTGCCTTTGCTGATTTGACCCATATCATCACTATACAAGGAGGCTTATCGACAGCTACTGCTATTGAGTCATATGTTTTCGCTGATGGCACAACCCTTGATTTTAATGGTTTGCTACAGCTACAAAATGGCACGGTAGGTGATGATTATCTGCGTTTTTCGAATGCCAACGACACTGTTGATGGTCTTACTGGTAATGACACGATTATTACTGGTGCGGGAGATGATCAGCTTACTGGTGGCCAAGGCGATGACACGCTGTTCGGCGGTTTAGGTGATGACCGCTACGTTTTTAATCGTGGTGATGGGCGTGATCTCATTGTTGATCATGTAGATGCTGGGCAAGGTTTTGCTGGTAACGATAGCCTGATATTTGGTGAGGGGGTCAATCCAGATGAACTGATCGGCCTTCGTCAGGGAAACGACATTGTTCTGGCTATTAAAGAGGAAGGTGTTGCGTTTTCAGGTTTGCATGACCAAATTACTCTGAGTTCTTGGTATGAGAGTTCAGAGCGGGTAGAAAATGTTGTTTTCGCGGATGGCACGGTTTGGGGGACTTCCGAGATTTTGTCAAGTACATTGGAAACAGGCGCTTTATATGGTCTCGATGGTGATGATATTATCATCGGTAATGAGGAGGATAATGTAATTTTTGCTCGTGCCGGTGATGATACCGTTAGCGGTTTGGGTGGCAATGACTCTCTGTATGGAGAAGGTGGGAATGATATCCTTACTGGCAACGGTGGTAATGATCAGCTAGAGGGTGGTCAAGGTGATGATATCTATCGCTTTAACCGTGGTGATGGTCACGATATTATTATTGATGGTTTGCTTGGCGATTTTAATGATAATGGGATAGATGCCGTGGTGTTTGGCTCTGGTATCAGTTCTGCGGACTTGATTGTCCAGCGACAAGGAACTGATATGGTTGTTGCACTAAGGCAGGATGGTGTCGCTTTCACCGACCTTGTTGATTCAATGATATTGAGGAACTGGTATGAAGCGAAAAATCGGATTGAATATTTTCAGTTTGCCGATGCTTCTCAACTCACCGCTGGAGAATTGTTGCAATTCATACAGGCTGGTGATGGTGAAGAGATTGTTGGTCTTGAGACGGGTTCTGTTTTTGGTAATGGGACTGCTGGGAATAGTTACCTCGGTAAGGCAGCTAATGATGTCTATCACTTTGCAACGGGTAATGGTCGGGATACGCTGACCGACAGTGGCGGTTATGACCGCATTATTATTGGAGAAGGTACTGCTCCCGCTGGTTTTTGCATCACTTGGCTACAGGGTTCTGACGATATCGTACTCAGCTTTGCTGGAAATGAAGATGACGAACTTATTCTGAAAGGCTGGTATAGCGATCAAGGCCGAATAGAAGCTATTGAATTTGGAGATGGAACCGTCTGGGATGGTAGTGCAATTATTGATGCGCTCGGCACAGACGCCGAGGATGTGTTTATTGGTCTCAAGGGTACGAATAACACCATTTATGCCCGTGGCGGGGATGACATTGTTAGCACCTTTGATGGAGATGACATCCTTCACGGCGGTGATGGAGCTGATGGACTGGATGCCCAACAGGGTGATGATACGCTGTTAGGCGACGCTGGTGATGATCAACTGTGGGGTGGAGCTGGTGACGATGTTTATATTTTCAATCGTGGTGATGGTCAAGATCTGATCTTTGATGATGACAAGTTTGTTGCTGATGCTGGTAATGATACGGTGCGCTTTGGTGTTGGTATCACTAAGGCTGATTTGATTTTTAAAGTTAATCGAGAAAACAATGATCTTTATATCGGAATTATTGATCCTGCTAGCCCAGATACACCATTTGATGAATTAAGCGATACGATAACCATTAGTAACTGGTATTTGGCTAAAAATAGAATTGAAAACATTGAATTGACTGGAACTGGTGAGGTTCTTGATGTCGCCGCTGTTATGGCAGCCATGGGCACGGACAGTGACGATGTTATCAAAGCACTGTCTGAAGGAAGCGTATTGGATGGACAGCTTGGCAACGATATTCTCTATGGAAATGTTGGCAATGATATTTTGGCTGGTAGTGGTGGTGATGATATTCTTGAAGGCGGCGCAGGGGATGATCGNNGTCGTTTGGCTGGCGGTGTTGGTAATGACCAGCTTAAGGGTGAGGGTGGTGCTGATACTTATCAATTTGGTCGTGGCGATGGCAGTGATACGGTCTATGATAGTGTCACCACCAGTTATTATCAGTATGGCTGGGTGACTAACGAGGTAACTGGTTATCAGCGTTGGGGCAAGGTACTGCTCTATCGCTCTGTGGATGGTGGTGATGATATCGTTCAATTCGGCGATGGAATCGTGTCGGATGACCTTCTCGTTCGTACTACTGGTAACGATATTACCATTGCCATTAAAGAAGATGGCAAGGTCTTTGATGAATTAAGTGACAAGCTCACTATCATCGATTTTTACAATACTGAAAACAAGATCGAGCACTTCACTTTCAGCGATGGTCAAGTTTTGATCCCGCAAGAGATCCTTAATCTGATGTTTACTGAAGGCGATGACGATGTGACCTTTGAAACGGATGCTGACCAAATCATCTTTGCCAAAGGAGGCGATGACTCGGTGATCGGTGGCAACGGTGATGATCAGATCACTGGCGGCAGTGGCAATGACTTTCTGAATGGTGCCAAAGGCGATGACACTTATCTCTTTGGCAAAGGTGATGGTCAGGATATCGTCGAAGATAATGGCCAGCTTGCATGGTGGCAGCTTGGCAATGGTCAGGATACCATCCATATTCAAGGCGGATTGACCCCAGACGATGTGGTTATTGCATGGGGTGGCACTCTCTCAGCAGAAAACAAGAATGATCTGGTTATTGCCATCAAGGAAGATAGTGTCGAACTTACTGGGCTGAGTGATCGCATTGTGATCAGGGACTGGTTTAACCGCCAGACCAAGGTTGAGCAGCTTACCTTTGATAACGGTGACAAGCTGGATGAACAGGCTATTTTTGATGCTGTTTTTTCTGATAATAATGATGAGATTGACATAAGTGGTAGCTTTGATGGTCATGTATTTAATGGCTTGGCTGGTGCGGACACCATTACTGCTACTCAAGGTGATGATGTGATTAATGGCGGAGCTGATCATGATATTTTGATTGGTGAAACTGGTCGCGATATTCTTACTGGTGGTACTGGGAACGATCAGCTCTATGGTGGTTCGGGTCATGACTCATACAAATTTAACCGAGGTGATGGTAGCGACGTTATTTATGATAATGCGAGCTATCAGGAAGAGGTTGGTTATATTGATCGGTTTGGTCATCATCACGAGCACTATGACGAGGTTAAAATTAATGCTGGTGATGATTCGATTGTTTTCGGTGAAGGGATCACCGTGGACGATGTCGTCTTTTACTGGAATTATGAGACGGATGAAAACGGTGATGCGATTAACCGTGATAAAAGCATTGGCAGCAACGATCTGATTGTTGCTTTGAAAAACTCTGATAACCCCACTGCAAGTCTTGATGAATTAACTGATAAGATCACTTTAACGGATTGGTTTTATCGTCCTACATTGCCCGAGATCAATATCTTTGCCGATAATAATTATTCAGGTGAAGATGGAGATTATGAGGGCAGTATCTCCTGCGAAATTCCCCATAGTGAATATGTTAATCAGATAGAAACCTTTATATTTAGCGATGGCACCTCCTTAACGCGGCACGATCTGTTGATGGCACTTTCTAGTGACCGAGACGATCGAATTGAAGGGGTTATTGGTGAATCGTCTGTGCTGGTTGGTTTAGCTGGAAACGACGTGCTGATTGGGCATGATGTATCTGACGAACTTTATGGTGGCGTCGGTGATGATCGGTTAGAGGGCGGTTATGGAGAGAATCTTCTTGATGGCGGTGTAGGTGATGATACCTATGTTCTCACCGCAAATAACACTGGTCCGTGGGATGAACGAACGAGTGAAGATACTCTTATCGATACCGATGGCATTGATAAAGTATTATTTTTGAATGACATTGCTCGCGAGGATATTGTTTTCACCCTTGATGGCCCTGATCTAGTTGTCAGCTATGGCTTAGAATTGCAGCACCAATTACGAATTATTGATAATGGTGTGGAACGATTCGAGACCAGTGATGGTTCCTATATCAGCCGTGATGAGATAATGGGCTCACTCGCTGAAATAACAGCTCAGATGGGTTCCACAGTTAACGAAGCCAGCGATATTCATCAAAATATTGATCTGAAAAGTCTGCAATACAATGCTTGGCATGATCAGTTTGTTGAGCATCATGGTCACAGTGATTGGAATGAATTTACTGGCAATAGTGAAAACGAAATTGTTTTTGGTGGACCTGGTCACGATGAATTGTTGGGGCATAGTGGTAACGATACTTTAATTGCTGGTGCAGGTGATGACTATTTAAATGCTGGTAATGGCAATGACACATATGTCTTTAAGCGACAGGATCAAAACGATACGATTTTTGATGCCGAGAACCCACTTTTACTGTCTGGATACGATGATTACGGTGATGATGAAGTTTATTACTCCGTTGCTAGGGTTGTGGTGGATGAGGGCGATTTTGCCGGTGATAAGTGTGAGTGGAATATTCAGGCTAATGTTGCCCTGAGTAATGATACATTAATCTTAGAAAATGATATTGCTTTTAGTGATCTCCATGCGTATTGGGCTACCGATGAATACGATTGGCGTAATAGCAATGTTAATGATCTGCTTTTGCGTGTCGACGTTAACGATGGTTCGAATAGTTGGAACGACAGAGCAACGAACGTCACAACAATTGTTGATTATTATGCGACTAGAACGTTGCAAGAATATGGTTATAACCCCGACACCGATAAATGGGGTTATATGGATCGAGTGTTGGTTGCAGCTGATTTAGCTGAGTTTAGCGATAAGGCGTTAAAACAATTGGCTTATCAGGTAGAGGATGGCAACAATTATGTGCGAAGAACGCGTTATTTCAGTAATGTAACAAGATTTTTGAGAGATGAATCTGAGGCTGCTGTTTATAACCGTGAGTATCGTAGTGAAGAAGATACCATCACCCTTTCTCAGTTTTATGATCAAAGCTACACCATCGAGAATATTGTCATTGAGGGTGAGGATCGTACTCTGACCAACAATGATATTATGGAGTTAATGTCTTCAACTCAAGCAGAGATGATTCGTGGTGTTGATTGGGCCGACAACACCATTAATGCTTTAGCTGGCAACGACGCGGTTGTAGGTGGCGAAATGAACGATGCGATCACTGCTGGTACGGGTGATGATTTAATTCATGGACAGCTAGGTGATGATAGCTATCATTTTGGACGTGGTGATGGTCGTGATGTGTTGTTGGACGGAGCAGTGCCTTTTCAAGATATAGCTCAACAAGCGCGTTACTGGAGAGGTCGACGTGATTGGTACGGTGGTGGAGAGATGGAATATAGAGCTGTGGTGGCATCAGATGATGATAATGGTAGTCCCACTTCTGATCCTGATTCTCAGCCTTCTATCGCTTTGGGACCTGATGATGGTGGATATGATCGGGTTGTTTTTGATTCAGATCTCTATGTTCAAGACGTTTCTTTTGTAGATTATAATGGCGGTGATGGTCTCTATGTGGGATATGGCAACCTTGTTGCCAGCACAGAGGATAACAACGATAGCACTTCTTATAGTCGCGGTAATGCGACCGACTTTAGTTTTACAGTTGGTGATTCTCCTGTTGAAAAACACCAGCTCGTTTATGCTGATGATATTGTGTTACCTGAGCAGTATCAGATAGGACATGCCATTGAGGAGTTTGTTCTCAATGATGGTAGCCGTATTCGTAATGCTGATATTTACACGGGATTACAGAAGAGTCGCGATTATATTGATCTAAATAGATCTTTTTTAGAACAGATTCAACAGAATGGTCGCGATGCTAAGGGCTATGTTGATCAGATCATGCTGACTAAATGGCAGCGTCAGAATCAGGATATCGCTGGTAGTGAAACTGACGAGTTGTTGTTTTCAGGTGATGGTGACGATACTGTTGTTGCCGCTGGTGGGGATGACACTATTGTAAGTGGTTTTGGTACTGACACCTTACACGGTGGCAGTGGTGATGACACCTATATTTACAATCGCTGGGACGGTGCAGACACTATCATCGATGCTACTGGTTACGACCATTTAGTGTTGGGTAACGATCTGTTGCTTACCGACTTGGTGGGCAAGATTGATGTTGATAGTGGTGATCTGACGCTGGGCATTGTCAATGATGTCGATAGGTTGCGGGCGGCCGAAAATGGCACCGATTATACCCCTGATCCTGAAAGTTTAGAACAAAAGATCGTTGTGACAGATTTTCATAGTCTGAATGGCCGTTTAGAATTATTTTCCTTTTCTGACGGTACATCCATGAGTGCTATGGAATTGTACAATCACTTTTTTACTTCTGAACAAGATGATCTGATTCTAGGCCTCGAAGGCGATAATGTGATTGTCGCTAAAGGTGGCTATGATAGCATTTTGTTGGGTGATGGAAACCACGATATTGACGCTGGTATCGGTGATGATACGGTGACTACAGGAGGTGGAGATGATGTCATTAATACTGGTGGCGGTGCAGATATTGTTCACGCTGGTGCTGGCAATGATACGATTATTTCTTCTGGCGATGGTAATCAACTCAGTGGTGCTGAGGGAGATGATAGGTTAAACGGTGGCAATGGTGATGATCAGTTCATTTTCGGCTTAGGAGATGGAAACGACACTATTTATGATCAAGGTGGTCTAGATACACTCGTCATTGATGACATTCAAGGTGATATCACTCCTGATAATCTTTGGGTTGAGCGTATAGGCAATGATGTCGTTGTTGAGCTTGAAGATGGATCATCAACGTTTATAAAAGATTGGGGCTTAGTCGAAAATAGAGTTGAAAATATTCGCTTTGGAACTGTAAACAGTGCGATAGATGATCTGTTATTCTTGCGAGCAAGGAACTATGATCTTTCTTTAAATGAAGATACGGCTATCAGTGGTGTTATCGAGCTAGGAAATGCAGGGGATGATGTTGTCTTTAGCGTCGAGCAAGGTGGGGACAATGATAATTTCACCGTTGAGTTAGATGGTTCTTGGAGTTACGCCCCGAATCAAGATGCCAATGGTCTTGAGCAGGTGGTAGTTAAGGTGACCAATGATCAAGGGGAAGTGGCTTTTTCAACTCTGAATCTTTCTGTCAATCCGGTCAATGACCTGCCTATCGTTGAAAACAGTAATCCTTTTATGTTGCAAGATGTTAGAGCGCTTGCTGGGAAGGTGATTGCCAGCGATGTGGATGGTGATCTCCTGAGTTATGCAGTGAGTAGCGACCCTGTTCATGGCGTTTTAACTCTTAATGCTGATGGTAGTTGGAATTATCAGGCTGCTGCTGGATTTATCGGTGATGATCAGGCGACGATTAGCGTTGATGACGGTCATGGTGGTTTTGTTGCGACGACTCTTAACTTTGAGGTACTGGTATCTGCTCCGGCCGTTAGTAATTATGAATTGAGTCTTGACGAGGATGGTTCACTAATCAGTCAGCTTGATGTAACTAATCCTGTCGGCGGCACTCTTACTTACATCGTTGACAATAATAGCAATCATGGCAACTTTACAATCGCTGCTGATGGTCGTTTTAGCTACACACCAACTGCTGATTATCATGGTGGCGATGAGGTTCAGCTGACGGTGACCAATGATTATGGCCTCTCTGCAACGTCAACGATCAGTCTAAATATCCTTCCTATTAATGATTTACCTGAAACTGTCGCTGAAGAATCTCGTGTTCTTCAAGATATCCGAGTGGTGACAGGAACTATTGAGGCCAGCGATATTGATGGAGATATCTTGAGCTACGCGGTATCTGGTGCTGCGGAGCATGGTTCCTTTAGCATTGATCAAGAAGGCAATTGGAGTTATGAGGCTGCTGAACTTTTCATTGGTAGTGATCAGGTAGTCGTCACCATTGAGGATGGCAACGGCGGGAGGGTTACTAGTACGTTAGACTTTAGCGTATTAGTAAGTTCACCTGAGGTAAACAACGTAGATGATGCATTGGAAGAAGATGGCTCTGCAAACGGAATGCTTGCTGTCACAAATCCCATTGGTGGCTCGTTGGTCTATTCCGTTGCGAATAGTGGCGAATATGGTTCGTTTGACTTGGATGATCAAGGCAATTGGCAGTATCGGCCTGATGAGAATTATCATGGTTCAGATCTGATTACCGTTATTGTAACGAATGAATATGGTTTGACGGCGACAGCAACGATAGACCTAGCTATTACCCCTGTGAATGATGCGCCTACGGTAGCTGAAAGTACACCATATCAAGTTCTTGGCATCGCTAGTGTTACCGGACAGGTGGATGCTAATGATGTGGATGGAGATCTCTTAAGTTATCAAATAACGAGCAACTCTGAGCATGGCACCTTTGTCATTGATGAAACAGGTTCTTGGTCCTACACGCCTGTTGGTGGTTTTGTTGGCACTGATTCAGTTACTTTCGCCATTCATGACGGCAACGGTGGCCAAGTTTCCAGCTCCTTGAGCTTTATTGGGAACATTTATACTGATGGTGATCTGGTTATTGATGGCTCAGGCCCAGATGTTTTGAAACTCGATGGTATCAGTAAAGATGACCTACAGTTAAGCCGAAATGCTGAAGATTTATCGGTTGTTGTTCGAGATCGTGGGACGATCACTCTTGTGGGGTATTATTCAACACCTGAAAATGGTGTTGAATATCTGGAGACCATTGAAGGGCCATTACATCTAGCCAAAGATCTTATTATTAATGTCGAACCGAGTTGGTGCAGTTGGTTGTTCGGTGGTTCAGAAGAGGGAATGGATGGTGAGAAAAACCTCCTCTACGGCACGGATAGTGGTGAGACAATCTATGGTGCAAATATCAATGATGTTATTTTTGGTGACAGCGGTAATGATCGTCTTTATGGCAATAATGGCGATGATACGCTCGTTGGTGGTAGCGGTTGCGATACCCTTCGGGGAGGTCTGGGAGATGACACCCTCTATGGTGATTCCCATGCCGATAATTTGTTGGGCAACTCTGGTAACGATGCCTTAGTTGGTGGGGATGGTAATGACTGTCTTCAAGGAGGCACTGGTAACGATTGGTTATGGGGCGATGATGGTTGCGATACGCTCTATGGTGAAGAAGGTGCCGATAGCATAAGCGGATCCCTAGGGGATGACCTTCTCTACGGGGGCGGTGGTAATGATCTTTATCTCTTTAACCGCAATGACGGTTATGACCACCTTTACGATAATCTTTATAGTGGCTTTATGAATTTTTGCCATGAAGATGCTGGACAAGATACGGTGCGTTTCGGCGCAGATATTGGCAAGGAAGATGTTGCCGTTTATATGTCCTGCGGCAATCTTTATCTAAGCTATGGCGACAATGACGTAGTGAAGATCAACGACCAAAGTAGTGATAAAGATAAAATTGAACGTTTTGAGCTGGCAGACGGTTCCTACCTTACCGACAGTGATATCAACCAGCTCATTCAAGAAATCTCCTCCTTTGCTGTTAACGAAGGCATCTGTATTAATTCTGTTAATGATGTGCGGCAAAATGATGCTCTCATGACTCTTGTTGTTGAATCCTGGCATCAATAGCTGATGCATAGCTGATGAAGACTCCTGCTGTCGAGTATTTATCGCACTGGCACGGGAGGCTTTAACTTCCTTTGGTTTTACGATTAGTGAGAATTTCCTTTCAAAATAAACCTTCAAAATTCCACAGTATTCAGTCTTTGTCGGATTGAATAAAGGCTTTGCTATGTATTTAACAATGATAATTACGCGATATGTGTGGCAATTGTTTGTCATCATATTGTTGTTTAGTTGTCTGCCTGAACAGGCAATGTGTCAGAGTTTGATGTACCAAGAATTACAAACGAAAGTATTGAGTCATTCCCACGATTTAAAACTGGCAGATATTGATATTGAGATCAGTCAACATCGTGTTCTTGAAACGAGAGCTAGTTATTACCCTGTGATCAATGTGCGTTACAC
>LGOV01039713.1_pt1 | contig 12072 bp, 19 predicted proteins | sample 469881 | NCBI WGS metagenome assembly LGOV01 (sample SAMN03857199, study PRJNA290197) | marine sediment metagenome | biome: marine cold seep biome; feature: cold seep; material: marine sediment; isolation source: sample #5579, elevator 3A push core 41 containing 12 cm of sediment... ...
AAACGAATTATTTAATATTGATGGTTGGCATTACAATCCTTATTTATTTGATGGTGAAAATATAATGGATACAAAAAAAACAAAAATACAAGATAATATCTATAATACTTATAATATACTTAATGACGATTTTATTAAAATTATAAAAATAGATGAAAACGCTAGAAAATTCTTCAACGGGATAGACCTTAATATATGGAAATATATTACTGAAGAAGAAGGCGGACATATTCGTATATTCACAAATAAACCACTTAGAAATGGTGATAGTTGGTCAGTAAGTCGTTTGGGAGCTTCTGCATTAGTAACAAATTTAGTTGATTCAAATTTTGATTTTTTATCATACAAAGATAATGAGCCTACATTAATAAAGGATTTATTATAATAAGGAGGAAGAATAATTATGAAAGTAGAAACAAAATGGAATAGATTATACGACATTAGAATATTAATGATGATAATATTTATAATACCATCAGTGTTAATCCATAAAGACGTAAACAGTTTTGTAATAGGAATACTTCTTATAAATATACTTAGCTTTTTAATGGACGGTGTAGATTTACTTAGAGAAATTAATAGTAAAATTAAGGAGGATGAATAATAATGACTAATAATATATTAACTAAAGATGATAAAACAATATTAATATTTGCTTTTAGATATGCATTACCTAGAAAAACTTACGCTTTAGATTTAGTGTCTGAAAGAATATTTGAATATATTAACCAATTTGAAAATTGGGAAATAGGAGCAATGATAACAGATTGTAAATATCAATATCATTTAATATATTCTTCCGCAGATAAAACTAGTGAGTATATGGATAGTCGACTAATGGATATTGGCTCTCTGTCGTCTAAATTACAATGTGAGTTAGATACTAGGAATTTAAAATCTGAAAATACAGAAAGGAAGTAATTAAATGAATATTTTAATAATAGGCAATAAATACACAGGTAAAACTGTATTAGAAAATGAGTTACAAAGACTATATCAATTTGATAAAATTATATCGTATACAACTAGAAAACCTAGACCACTTGAAGTTGATGGAGTTGACTATCATTTTATCACATTAGATAATTTTATAAATAAAAGTATTGATAATGATTTTATTGAGAGTGTTAATAATTATGATAATTGGTATGGAATAGCTAAAGAGGATTTATTAAATAATGATGATAATGTATTAGTTGTTGAGAGAAAAGGTTTAGCTCAAATATTGGAAAATAGCGACAGAGATAATTATTTTATTGTTAAATTAACATGTGATTTCAATGAGCANNGAGAAATGACAATAATCTATCTATGGATAAAATTACTGATAAAAAATATGTTGATTTAATTAAATCAGTTGAATTATTAAGAGAGGATAATGCTAATTTAAGTCAAGATTTTCCTTATGATTTATTATTAGACACACAAACTATGGATATGAATGCAGAAGTATTTAATGTTATTAAGCATTATCATACTAAGGAAGGAAGAATTAATGGGAAAGAATAATTATGAGAATGTAATAAAATGGAGAGATATTAAAGTTGAGGAAACTTATAAATTTTATAACTCTGGGAATATAGAAATGAATGAGCCAGCATTTTCATTTATTGGAAAAGTAAAAATGATATATGAAAGATATTTTGTTATTGAAAGACAGCCAGAAGTTTCATTTGGTAATAGTATAACTACTACTGTATTAAAGGCTAATATAATCTCTAGTAGAGTAACAGTATATGATAAGTGGTAAATAATAACAATAATAACAATAACAATAGCAATAACAGTAAATAGTATAATAGTAATACTATAATATATAGAAAGAGGTAAATAATGGCTAAAAGTAAAATTAAGAAAATTAAACAAAGAGGTTTTGAAGTTGTATCTAAAAAGCATAGGAAATATCCAAATGTTAAAATTATACTGCCAGTTAGAAAAACTAAGTATTCAGCAGGATATGACTTCGCTAGTCCTACTAATATAACTATTCCATCTGGAGGTAAGATTGTAGTCTTTAGTGATATTAAAGCTTATATGCTTGAAGATGAGGTATTAAAATTATATATTAGAAGTTCATTAGGTATTAAAAAAGGGTTGGTATTACAAAATGGAACAGGAGTGATAGATTTCGATTATTACTCAAATAAAAACAATGATGGGTCAATTGGTTTAGCTCTATTTAATACATCTAACAAAACTATTCATATTAAACAAGATGAATGTATTGCACAAGGAATATTTGTTAAGTATTTAGTTACTGATGATGACCATGAGATTGAGAAGGGGATTAGGAATGGCGGAATAGGTTCTACTAGTAAACAAGAGGTGATAGAATATGACTAAATCTGAAAAAGCGAAACTAGATAGACGGCAGTTTATAGATATTGAAACATGCTCAAAAAATTGTCCCTATATCCGATATGAAAATGATAACACTTATTGTAAATTATATGAACAAAAAACTTTAGTGACTGAATATAGAGTTGTGGACTGTGTTACTGATATGATTCCAGATATAACTTTAAAATTTCTTAAAGAAATGCAAAAGGATATAGCGTATGTTAAACGTAAAATAAAATAATATAATATAANNCGGGATTGCCGCGCTCCGTTCACTCGTCCCTCGTTCACTTCGCTCGCAATGACGGTGAAAGATTAAGTTTCGCAATTCAAAAAAATTAAAAATTAAAAATTATTTAAGTTAAAAGATGATTAAAAATGAGGGAATTATGAGTGTTAATATCAACACTAACAATTGGAGAAAATGGCTATTAGAAAACTATGAGACTACTTATTTATCAAGAAACCATTTAGCTAAACTATTTAATATTACTCTAGGTGTTTTAGCTAAATTTACATCAGAGAATAAATTATATCACAGTAGAAAATATAAATTTAATGATACTAAAGGCTTTGCTTTATATAAAGGTGAAAACATAATATGTTATGGCACTATACCAGAGATAGCTAAACATCAAAATATATCTGAAGATACTGTTAAATTTTATATGAAACCTGCTTATATTGAAAGACGTAAAAATAGTAAAAATGGGAATTATAGATTACTAATATGTTTGGATGACTAAACGTATTATTATATATTAAAGGAGAGTAAATATGACTACTATAATTAATGATAAAATAAAACAATATACATTGCACTTAATTGATAAATGTGATTTAGTAATAATGAAAAAAGTAAAAGAAGATGATTACGGGTTTACCACTACAACTTATAAGGTTATAAAGTATAGAGAAGATTCTACATGGAACGGGGAAGAAGGTAATTATATGAACATGAGAGTTTTAATAGATTGTTTCACATATTCACACTATATGCTAATAGATGAGAATTATAGTATAATTATTGAGGAGAGTAAATAAATTATGAGTAAAACATTATTTGAAAAATTATATTACACAGAAAGAAATTCTAACAACTCTAAGAAAAGTGTTATCGCATTATTAGTATTGGTATTATTAGTATCTTATATGGTAATTATTGCTCAAGGTAAAACAATATCTAATATGAATAAACAAAAAGAAATTTTACTTAATAGTCAAGAGATAATTCAACAACAGTGTGATAATGAAATATTAAACTATCAAAATGAATTATTAATAGCTCAAGATAATATGGACACACTCACAGCAATCTTAGACAATGAAATTAGCGTACTTAAAGAGTCTATTGACAATTTACACTCTGAGCTATTAAAAACGTTCTATATGCCTAATATTCCGCTTGATTTAGAGCAACAACAATTTATACATTTACAATGTAATATATATGATGTTGATTATTATTTAATGTTAGCTTTAATAGGATTAGAGAGTAATTATAATCCTAAAGCTATTAATTATAGTAATTCTAATGGGACTATAGACAAGGGTTTAGCTCAAATAAATTCATGTAATTATAAAACATTAGATAATCATTTTGGGAGACAATTAGATTATTTAGATTTCTATGATAATGTTGAAGCTGGAGTATATTATTATAGTACAATACAGACTGACAATATTTATGAATCGCTTCTAAACTATAATAGAGGGGAATTCGGAGCTAAAGTTTATTATAATAAATACTTGACGTATCAATCTGATTATGTTAAAATAGTATTAAGAAAACTTAAGGAAATTAAGAGTAGTATTGAGGAGGAAAAGTAATGAGTGATTACAATTTAAAGTTTAAAAATTTAAAAGAGGGTAAACTATACGAGATATTACATTGGGATATTAATCAAAAAGTATGGCTTTATTATGTAATTAAGAATGGTTTATTATATAATACTGGATTGAAAAGTTACTCAACATTAAGCCAATTAGAAATATTAGAATTAGAATTTAAAGAAATTAAGCAAATTATTATTAAGCAAATTATTATTAATAAAAATACTAAAATGTTTTTCAGCTCTCTTGATAAAAAATGGAAATATGTCGCCAAAGATTTTAGTGGTGAAACCAATGTATATACAGATATGCCATTTAAAATTAAAAATGAAGAGTATTGGGATGGTGTAGAAGATATGAGTAGTGTAACTGGGTTAATAGAATCAGATTTTGATTTCTTATCATATAAAGATGATGAACCTATGTTAATTAAAGATATTGTTGAAAATAGTATTGTAAAGAAGGAAGAAAAATAACGACAGTTAAAGAATTAATTATTAAATTACAATCACTAGACCCAAAATTTGATGACACTAATATATTTGATGATGAAAATGAAACTTGGACTATTAGCAATATCATAATCCAAGATAATGATGACTATAGGTTTGATACTGAAGATAAAGAAGTTGTATGTGTAACTTTTGAAAAATTAATAATTATAAGGAGAATGATAAAATGAGCAATAACAATAACAATAACAATAACAATAACAACACAATAACAATAACGAATCGTAATTTCGCTACGATTATTAAAAAATCGTTAAGGTTGCATTGATTTGTATCAATGTGTCTAGGCTTTTTTTGCTCCATAAAGGAAAAACAGAATACTGTGGGATTTAGAACACAGTGATATTCTTTAGTGAGACGCCAAGGCATCTCAATACGCCTCGGTAGTTTAATTAATATTGGAGGAAACGTCATGAGAAGATTACAAGATCTTTCTGATGTTGGCGCTTGCGGTGATGGCAAGGCCGAATCAGAATCACGCCGAGATTTCCTGAAACTCGCTGCGATGACTGGAGCCGCGATTTCCGTTGCCAGACCGTCTTTTGCAAACGGCGAGATTGGCTTTTGGGCAAAGGATCTTTCGGATGAAAAATTGATCGACATGTACACCACTATCCTTAGGATTCGGTGGCATGAGCGAACCCAAGCCGATAAGATGCTCACCGATCCCGACTATCGTGGATACAATCATTTCTACGCCGGACAGGAGGCTGTGGCCACAGGAGTCTGCGCGAATTTGCGCAATGATGGACCGTTCGACCAGATCGATCTGGTCTATTCGACCCATCGCCCGACTGGACATGCCCTCGCAAAGGGTGTGGATATGAAGCTTATGGTTGCGGAAAACGAGTTCCGGGCGACTGGCCTCAATGGTGGCTATGGCGCCGAGATGCACCTGTCGGATCCGTCAGTTGGCTTTATCGGTGCCGACGGGATGGTCGGCCCTGGCCCCGTCTTGGCCGCCGGCTCGGCCTTTGCGTTCCGTGCGCGGGGCAGCGATCAGGTCTCCGTTGTGTTCGGCGGTGATGGAACATATGCGACACCGCATTTCCATAGTACGCTGAACAACGCGGCGCTTCTAAAACTGCCATTGGTCTATGTTGTGGAGAACAACCTCTATCACCAATACGCGCATTACTCTTATTCCTGCCCAATGACGGATATCGCCGATGCAGCCACCACCTACGGAATACCGGGTGTAGTGGTAGACGGACAGGACGTTATGCAGGTCTACAATGTTGCCAAGGAAGCGGTCGCACGCGCCAGGGCAGGAGAGGGACCGACGCTGATCGAGGCCAAGACCTACCGCTATTACAATCACTGGGGTGCGCCTGGAGCAAAGGCTGGCGAACTCGGTGCATTCGGATACGATCCGCTGGCGATTTCGTCCTTCCGTCCCGAACGTGAGGTGCGGGCTTGGATGCAACGCGATCCCGTCGACATCTGCCGAAACACTCTAGTGGATTGGGGTGTGATGGACCAGGCCAAAGCAGACCAGATCGAGGCGGACGCAAAGCAGGAGGTCGCAGAAGCCTTCGAATGGGCAAGCGAGCAACCACTCTGCACCCCGGAAGATGGTTTGAAAAACGTATTTACCGAAGGAAGCGTCCTACCGCGTCAGTTTGGCTGATTTGGCAAGGCGGCATTTCTTCACGATGACCCCGAGTGGTCAGAAAATATGAAAGGTAAAGACAATGGCACAGAAGAGTTGGATGTATTCGGTCCTTGAGGCCGTACAAGGCGAAATGCAAGCAGACCCTGACATGGTCTGGATTTACGAGTTGACGCCTCCTGTAGCGTCAAATCCCGGAAAGCCTGTGATCAATCTTGAAAAGGAATTCGGTCGCAAGCGGGTGGTTAATACCGGTATTGATGAAAACTGGATGGCCTCTTGCGTTTTGGGTGCAGGATTGGCCGGCTCCCGAGCGGCAACTTACATACCGTATCAGGGCGCCTGCATGCCGTTTCAGGTTATCCAGAACCATGCCGGTAAGCTGCGGCACATGACAGGCGGCAAGGCGAAAATGCCAGTCGTTTTCATCATCGAGATGACCGGCCAGACGCCGGGCTTCGCGGGTCAGCATTCCGATTATGAGATCGACAGCTATTATGCCCATATCCCCGGCGTGCGGACGGTCATACCGTCGACACCCTATGACGCCAAGGGGCTGATGGTTTCGGCGCTACGTTCTCCAGACCCGGTAGTGTATCTCTACCCAGCTGGCCTGCGTACGATGGTCGAAGAGGTTCCGGACGAGCAGTATGAAGTGCCGCTCGACAAGGCCGCTATCAGAACTGAAGGCAGTGATCTGACCATCGTTGGATCCGGCGCAAGCATGCCCGAAATTTTGAAAGCAACCGAACAGCTTCAGGCTGATGGAGTGAGCGTCGAGGCAATCGACCTTCGCGTGTTGAAGGAGATGGACACGGAAACACTGGTGAATTCGGTCGCGAAGACGAAACGTCTTCTAACCGTTGACCAGTCCTACTACACGCTGTGTCCGGGTGCTGAAGTTATCGCCCGAGTGGCGGAAAACGTTGACGGGGCGAAATACAAGCGCGTAGCGTTCCCCGACGCGCCGCCGCCTGCTTCGCCGGAAATGTTTACCTGGATGCGGCCGAACGCCGAGCATGTTATCGCCGCGGCCAAGAAACTGGTCTGAGTAGCAGCAGCGAAATGGATGACGGCACCGGACAAATGGATTTTGTCGGTGCCGTCCAGTAGCCGCGCCAGCTACCCGTTATAGGAGTCGGCGCAATGGAGGATCACGTGAATCAAGAAACACAAATCACCGAGGACGACCAAAGCACTCATCCCGCTTGCAGCCTCTGCGGAAACGGAAAGTTGCACAAATCGGAAGTGAATTCCGCGATCTGGCACAATGACAAGCTAGTTGTCGTCGAAGACATTCCAGCGCTCGTTTGCGACATGTGTCATGAACGGTATTTTGATGACACTACTGTCTTGATGCTCGACCTCATGCGCGCAGACGGCTTTCGCAATGACGCCGCCGACCGCGAGTTGAATGTTCCCGTTTTTTCATATCGTGACCGTACTCCCGAAACCGGGAATTCCGGATAAACCGAGGTGGCCAACGATGAAGTATAGAGCACTCAGAATTTTCCCTCTCGCGTTTGCAACCTTGGGTGCCGCTGTCGCCTTTGCCCAAGAAGGTTTCGAGTTCATGCCCGATGGCGGGAAAACAATACTCGTCAGGCTGCTTGACGATCCTGGAACATGCGTTCCAGATATCCGAGAGATGGCCGGGACTGAGTTTTCGCGGGAAGAGTGGACCGAATATTTTCAGGTAAAAGCCCCTGATCTCTCGAACACGGAACTGCAAACGCTTGCCGGGTACGTATCCATAAATTTTCCGCTCGAACCCGAAGCTCTGGAAAACTTGGAGATCGCGGATGACATCACGCTGGCGCTGCCCATTGACGGCATGGAGCTGTCGCTGAACCACTGCCAGTTCTGTCATTCATTTTTCACCGGCTATCTGGTGCAGGATCGCGATGAAGTCGGGTGGCTGGGCACCTTCAAAGCACCCTTCCACACAGAGATCAAAATGACCCAAAAGGAGCGCGAGACCTTCGCGCTATACTCCGCGATTAACATGCCGATGAAATTTGAGGACGTTCCCGAAGAACTCAGATTTTAAATACCCTGGCAAGATGAGGTGATAGAAATGAAAACCGTAAGACTGTTTGTTAAAGTCCTCGCTACAATTTTCTTATCAAGTGCCCCGCATTTTCTTGCGGCGCAAGAGGAAGACCTGTTCGCATTCATACCGGATGGCGGCAGGACACTTCTCGAAGGCGCTATTGCCAATGATCTTTCTTCTGAACAACTTTCACTAATCACCACATGCGAAAAGACCTCTGATGAATGGATCGCGTATCTGGAGGCGAAGAAGCAGGACGAGCTCGCTTTTCAGGTCTTTGACGATTGGCAAACAAAGACGTTGGCATATTACCTCAGCTACAACATGCCGCTTGATGCCGACACGGAAGCCGAAATGGAATTGCCGCGTGATGCGCGGGACATCGTTCTTCAGTACTGCCAATACTGCCATATTATCACTGTCACCATCACGCAGGACCGCACTCGAGAAGCCTGGCTCGGGTCCTTGAACAAACCCAGCCATATCGAAATCGAGCTGACGGAGAGTGAGCGGGGGGCTTTGGTGGATTACCTGGTCCTTAACGCCGGTATCCCGATCGACCTTATTCCGGAAGAGTTGCGCGCTGGCGGAGCATCCTACTGACTTTCGGCGAGGCCCGACAGAAGGCATGATAAAGGAGGTCCGGGATGCTTTTCAATTCATTCGGTTTTCTGGTCCTTCTTCCTGTTACTGTATTGTTCATCCTAGCGCTGCCTGTCAGGTGGCGCTGGCTCGGGCTGCTTGTGGTAAGCATCGCGTTCTATGCGAGTTTCGGACTTGGCAACCTCGCCTTTCTGGGCGGGGTCGTTTGTGTGACCATCGGGTTCGGGCTTGCTCTGGCTCGCACGACATCACCCCGGCTCCGGCGGCTTCTGCTCGGCGGCGGGCTGTTGTTGATCATCGGGTCGCTTGTCGCGTTGAAATTCTTCGACTTCATCGCTGGAGACNNNGGAGAGCTAGAAGGCGCGTTGGCCAATTTGTTGGAACGGGAGCGTTCGATCACGCTGCCGCGCCTCGGGGTGACGGCACCGGTCGGATATTCCTTTTATGCGTTTATGGCCGCGAGCTACCTTATCGACGTGTATCGCGGGAAATTTTCCACGACAGCAAAAATCGGTCAGATGGCGCTCTATGTCGTGTGGTTCCCCAAAATTCTCGCGGGCCCGATCGAGCGCGCCACTTCGCTTCTGCCGCAACTGGCTGGCCAGTTGAAAGTGGACCGTGCCGCATTCGTCACAGGGATGCAGTTGATTGTCTGGGGCCTTTTCAAGAAAGTAGTGATCGCCGACAATCTGTCGGTTCTGGTCGATCGAACCTTCGATATTGCAGCCTATGCCGTACCTTTGGAACTGCTGATCAGCGTCTATTTCTTCGCGTTCCAGATTTACTGCGATTTTTCGGGCTATACCGATATTGCCATCGGCGTATCACTTCTCTTTGGTATAAAGTTGATGGAGAACTTCCGTCGCCCCTATCTCTCGAGGACTGCGAGTGAATTCTGGTCCGAGCGCTGGCATATTTCCCTCGGTCAGTGGTTCAGAGACTACCTCTTCATACCCTTGGGCGGGAGTCGCGTTAGCGAATTGCGGGTTTACGCCAATATCATGTTTGTCTTTGGCGTCAGCGGACTCTGGCACGCGGGCCTCGGCTATGGTGTTGGCTGGACGTTCCTGATCTGGGGCCTGTTGAACGGTTTCTATCTCTGGGCAGAACGGGCAACCCGCCCGTTGCAGACCCTTGCTTCAAAACACATGCCGCGCCTGACCGGAAGCCGCATATTTCGGATCATGCAAATTGTTTTTACATTCCACCTGATTCTCGTTAGCTGGGTCTTCTTCCGGGCGGATTCCATTGGGCAGGCCAAATTGATCCTTCAGAAGATCGTCCTTTTTCTGCCGGACCTGCCCTCGTTTGTTCTACGATATCCGTTTACTTCCGAGCATGCTTTCGGGGCCGGACTCATCGCGCTGCTCTTGTTGGTTGAAATTTTCGATGAACGGCGCTCCATCTGGGTAAGACTGGCTGAGGCGCCGGTTGCCTTGCGCTGGGCGGCTTACTATGCCCTCATCTTTTCACTACTGCTCCTTGGCCGCTGGCAGGGCGAGCAGTTCATTTATATGCAGTTCTAAGGGGGTGACGCTGATGGACAAACGACCTGAAAAATCCTCCTTTGCCCGATCTGCCGTACTATTTTTGGGTATAGGTTTGCTCATCTATGCCCTTGTCTTTTTGTTAGCCGAACGCCTTGTCTACCAGACCGGCAAGGGCAATCCGTTCTTTAAAATAGCAACCGCCGAAAAACCAGCGTATGACTGGGTGGTTCTCGGGGCATCCCATGCCATGCCCCTCGATTTCACCGATTTCAACGAGAAGATGGAGCATGACACCGGGCAAGACATTCTTAACCTCGCAACACCAGGCGCAGGCCCGCTCTACAACTTGTTCGTGTTCGAGCATTTTCTGCGAACCCATGACACCCGAAACATTCTTTATGTCGTAGATTCTTTTGGCTTCGCATCACAGCAATGGAACGAAGACCGCATTGCCGATCCGGGATTGCTAAGCCGCACACCGCAGGAACTATCGCTTGCTGCCGGACTTTTTCGCTACTGCTTTGAGTGGGACGTCACGCCACTGGCATTTCTGGATTATGTTTCCGGCTTTTCCAAACTGAACAATTCCGACCGGTTCGATCCAGACATCTGGGAGGGGGAGGCCAAGTTCGACCGCGTGTTCAGACCTTCGGCAACCGCGGAAAGAAAGCGTGTGGACTACCTCTTCCCCGATCAGGAGAACGCATTGGAAAACCGCGAACGTTATTTGGGGACGTTTTCCGATTTTCTGGAACTGGCAGAGCGGAATAATATCCGTGTTCTTGTCATAAAAATGCCGGTTCCCTCACGTTTTTATGCACAACTACCTGAGGAGGAGTTGTTTGACGAGGCGCTCGTGCAACTGCTCGCTGAACATCATGTGACTTACCACGACTTTTCCCTATCCACGGATGAGCCACGCTTCTATTTCGATACAGATCACCTCAATCGAGCGGGCGTAACGCAATTCTTTGAGGACCACCTCAAATCACTTTTCGAGAGCTGAATAAAGACTTGATGCTGCCATCTGGGAGGAGACGGAATTAGAACCACCGAACAGGCCCGATTTGATGATCATGTAGCCAAGTGCCGGCAGCTACAGGCCGAAGAACAGCTGCCAGCCGCCGCCCTGATCTTCTTCGAGGACGCCCATACGGCGTCCGAGAAGATCGTCAAAAACATCCAGCGAGCCACACGCAAGCTGTATTCAGCCGAGGAGAAGACCAGGAGTTGTCGGCGAACGGAGCCTGTCTTCGCCGTTGACATCGCTAACGCCGTAACCACTCAATAAATCTCAAGGTCCGCTTTGGGCGCAACATCTGATACCTTTGCCAGCGCAGCGAACGGCGGCTTACCGCCCAAAGGGGGCTCGTCTACACCTGCCTTTCGTCACAAAATGATCCTCCCCAAAATGAATTCGTTCGCCCGTTTAGTTAGGAATACGCGGGTATAATTTGGAAATTTAGGTTTCCATGGGTCAGATATTAGGCACATAGAATTTGGATAAGTGTCGTTGTGAACATGCTGGCTGGAGATTTAGAATTTCGCAACCTAAACTATTTGTACGAGCATCTTAAAGACGCATAATGTACAACATGTTGCTACCCTTATTCTATGCGAGTTTTAGCG
>LGOV01004508.1_pt2 | contig 12052 bp, 14 predicted proteins | sample 469881 | NCBI WGS metagenome assembly LGOV01 (sample SAMN03857199, study PRJNA290197) | marine sediment metagenome | biome: marine cold seep biome; feature: cold seep; material: marine sediment; isolation source: sample #5579, elevator 3A push core 41 containing 12 cm of sediment... ...
CTGTGGTCTGTTGTGCGGGCATTACCTGCGCCGCAGTACTCTCAGCAGCAATGGTTGATTCTTGAGGCGCTGTTCACCTTGCTACCGCAAGCTGTGGCGCAATTGTGGTTGGTGTTTAGTCGCAAGAGCGAGGTGGATTTCGTTGAAATCGCCCTCAAGGCTCGGCAAGCGTTGGTGGATAGTGGTAATCCTACTGAACAGTTATTGATGTTGGACCATCAAGTTCAACATATTTTGATCGATGAGTTTCAGGACACATCATGGTTACAGTTCGATTTGTTAAAAACATTGATTTCAGGTTGGCAAATTGATGAGGGGCGTAGCTTGTTTGTTGTTGGCGACCCGATGCAGTCGATCTATCGCTTTAGGGAAGCGGAGGTTGGCTTGTTTTTGCAAGCAACCGCCAACGGTGTAGAAGACTATCCTTTGCAACCACTGCAATTGAGCGCTAACTTCCGTTCTCAGCAAGGGCTTGTTGACTGGGTAAATCGCTGGTTCCCAACCATTCTACCGCAGCGTGAAGATTCTGGCACTGGTGCGGTTTGTTACGCACATGCGCAACCTGTGCTTCCAGATGCCGCTGGCGATGCCGTGCAGGTGTTTGCTCAACGGGGGCGCGATGATGAAGGGGAGGGGGAGGAGCTATGCACATTAATTCAACAGCTCCTTCAGCAGTCTGAAGATCAAAGCATTGCGATCCTTGTTCGTTCGCGGCCCCACTTACGTTGTATTTTAGCGGCGTTGCGTGATGCCGGTATCCCTTATCAGGCGCAAAATGTCGACCCCTTAGCTAGCCGCCCAGTGATATCTGATTTGGTGGCCTTGGTTCGCGCGCTGTTGCATCGTGCCGATCATTTAAGCTGGATGACCGTATTGCGTGCCCCATGGTGTGGTGTTCGGCTTGCCGATCTAATATTTTTTCAGGGCCAAAACGGTTTATCAATGCTCGAAATGATCAGCGATGATGCGCTGTTGGCCCAACTTTCTGAAGATGGTCAGTTGCGAGTGCGTGCGTTACGTGAGCCGTTGCTGCACGCACTAGAGAAGCGGGGCCGTTGTCCGTTACGTGAAATGATTGAAGAAACATGGTTGGCGTTGCAAGGCCCTGATTGTTATAGCAAGGCGGCATGTCGCGATGTTGAACAACTATTTCTGTTGCTGGATAAGCTGGATTGTGGAGGTGATCTACAGAGCTTTGAGCAGCTCGATGAAGAGCTTGATGGTCTTTTTTCCGTCAATGAAACATTGAACGACTGTCGTGTTCAGGTGATGACGATCCATAAATCTAAAGGACTCGAATTCGATCATGTCATTTTACCCGGTCTTGGTCGTCGTCCACGTGGTGAAGAGAAGACCCTTTTGCGTTGGCAGGAACATCCTGAATGTGGCTTGTTGTTAGCGCCGATTGCGGCCCGTGGTGATTCCAAAGATGATCCGATATATGATTTGTTGGGTAGGGTTGAACAGGAAAAATCAACGTATGAAGTTGCTCGGTTACTATATGTCGCCGTGACGAGGGCGAAACGCCATCTTTATCTTTCTGGCCATGCGGACTTCAATCAAGATGATCTGCCGCGGCCAGCAAAAGGCTCGCTACTGGAAAAATTATGGCCAGCTGTTGAGTCTCACTTTGATGAGATTGAAGCGGTAGATTATCGTCCTGAACGAGGTGTTCAAAATCTGTTACATCGATTGCCAGAAGCGACAGTTGTTGCGCGCAGTGAAGTGCTTAGTGGGGTACAGGAGGCATTAAGTAGGGGCGAGTTAGGGCAAGGTGTTCATGTTGGCCAGATACCTTTAGCCGAGAATCGTAACGCCGCTATCATTGGTACCATAACGCACAGTTGGCTGGAGCGCTTAGCGAAACAAGGACGTGATAGCGTGGCGCGAGATGGTATCAGAATGTGTTCACCATCAGTTGCTGCGCAACTGAGAGCGCAAGGGCTTGATGAGTTGGCAATTGGCGATGCGGTTGAACATATTATAATAATGTTGGAGCGCACGCTTAGCAGTGAGCGCGGGCAATGGATACTTGCCAGTCATGAACAGGCTGAGTGTGAACTGGCATTGACAGGTTACGAGCAGGGTGAGCTGGTTAACCTTATTGTTGATCGAACGTTTGTCGATCAGGGTGTGCGTTGGATTATTGATTACAAGACTTCAAAACCGTTAGCTCAACAGTCTGAGTCAGCTTTCTATGCTGATCAGTGTCAGCGTTATCGGCAACAGTTGCATCAGTATATTCTATTCCTAGAACGGTATGATCCCATCCATCCGTGTCGCTGTGCTCTTTACTTTCCTGCTTTTGCAGGTTGGTGTGAGATGGAGGATATGGTGTCTCGATGTAGAGTGGGTCAAGGTGAGTTGTTTTGATCTGTGTTTCAATATAGGTTTACCATGAATGGTGATCTCGCAAAAACGAATTAGATGGCGTTGCCATCATGAATGGAGTGTGAAATGGCAAAGGGAAAGAATTTTAGTGCTGTGGCGAAAACTTGGGATGAGAAACCGCAACGGGTTAAACTCGCCGCAGCTGTTGCAACGGCGATTAGCGAGAATATTCCATTAAACCGACAGATGGAAGCACTTGAATTTGGCAGTGGGACAGGATTGGTCACATTCCATCTGCACCAACAGTTAAAGCATGTGACGGCGATGGATAATGCCGCTGGTATGCTAACCGTTGTAGAGGAAAAAGCTCTGGCTGCCAATGTTGATAATGTCACCACGCGTCATAATGACACTACGATTCCATCTCTTGCTCCCGAAAGTTATGACCTCATATTCAGTTCAATGGTGCTGCATCATGTTGGTGATATTGATTCAACTCTAAAAGCATTAATTGCTGGGCTCAAAGCAGGTGGTGTTTTAGTTCTTGCTGATCTGGCTTTGGAAGATGGTAGCTTTCACGATAATGATCAGGGTGTTGAACACCATGGTGTGGATCCTGTGTGTCTCATTGATCAACTTCACGAAATGGGGTTGATGAACGCACAGTCAGTTATTGTTCACCGTATTGTTAAGCAGCGAGGATTGGAACAGCACACATATCCAGTTTTTCTTGTATGGGCCTATAAAGAATAATCAGATCACGAGATCACTTATTGGCGGTAATGGATATGAACTTGACCAGTTTCTACCATTCGTTTGAGCCACTTTCTCGTTAATTCCTTAATTAGTGTTCGTGTCACAGGTAGCAAGAGGCTGAAGCCAATTAGGTCTGTAACGAATCCTGGTGTTAAGAGGGTGATCCCTCCAGCTAAAATCATGGCACCATCCAATAGTTCTTCTGTCGGCATTTCACCCTTTTGTAGAGCAATCTGAATTTTTTTAGCCGTATCACTGCCTTGGGTGCGTGCGAGGTAAGCTCCCGCAATACCAGTCAAAAATATTAAACTAATGGTTGGCCATAACCCAATGAGTTCACCGGCCTCTAAAAGTACGTAGATTTCAACGATTGGGACGGAAATGAAGAGAATTAGGAGTTTTATGAACATTTTCACCTCTTTAGTGTGTAGATTTTAATTTAAATATACCCTCTAGGGTACTGAATCGTGCGATTTTCAAAATGAAATCACCAAAGCAGTTTAACTTACTGAAATTATAGAGTTAATAATGTTGCCTAAAAAATGTGCAAAATGATGAGAGGTGATTTTTACGCCGAATCAAGGACATCATTAACAGCTTTACTAACAGGTTATCAACAGCTTTTGTGAGTAAAATCCTAAGTGTCCTGAACTGTGTCAGTTTTTTTTTGTCAAGGAATATATCTAATATTTGTCCGTTTTTTTATTGCCAGTTTTGCTGTTTTTGGCATGCCGCAGTAACGTTGCATAGTTGATCCAAATGTGGCGTATATAGCCAAATCAAATTCAATATAATGAAATTGTCATTTGTCTAGCATTGGAGCCGTCGTTACAATCTTGTTTATATGATAATTACTAATTGTTATTTATCAAGGTGTTGTTTGTTGTTTTAATCACGGGTTTTAACTTGACAAAAAGAGGGCAATAACTATACTGGCCGCTTTCTCTAATCTTAGGTTCATACAATGCAATTACAAGTAAGTGAAATTAAAGAATCCGGCGCGGAATTAGAAATTGAAGAATCTGCATCTCATTTTTCCGCGTTAGCGGATTTGGAGCAGGGTGGTGTGTGTACCTTTCTTTCACCTGTTGTTGTGACGTTAAATGTTCACAAGATTAGCGGCATGGTTGAGATCCAGGGGCGTATTGCTACCGAGGTTGAGATACCATGTAAGCGTTGCCTAGCTCCAACTCAACGAAACATTAATGCAAGTTTCCATCAGACTTATGTGGATGAATTACCACAGGTTTCTGGTGATGATGGTGAAGAGCTTGAGCTGTCTGCTGCTGAAATGGGACTTGAATTGTTCACCGAAGGTTGCATTGACATTACTGAGGAGATTCAGCAACAAGTTCTTCTTCTTTTGCCCGATCATCCCCTTTGTGATGAGCAGTGTAAGGGTTTGTGTTTAGAGTGTGGTGTTAACCTCAATAGTGCACAATGTAATTGTGCTGACGCAAAGGTTAGTATCAACTTTGCTGTACTTAAAGATTTTAAGGTTGAAAAGTAGAGTCAAATCGGTTTACTTTTGTTCGGTTATTGATGCTGGGTCATCAATAGCAATATATAGCCATGATCATTGTTGATAAATAATCAATGGCGTCACATTTTAAAATAGATACAGAATAAGGAGATTCAGTCCATGGCAGTGCCAAAGAAAAAGACTTCAAAATCAAGACGTGATATGCGTCGTGCTCATGATTCATTGACCGCACCAGGTCTGTCAACTTGCCCTCAGTGTGATGAGCCTAAGCAACCTCACCGTGCTTGTGGTAGCTGTGGTTTTTATAAAGACCGTAACGTTCTCGGAACTGAGGACTAGGTTTCCTTGATGAAATCAATTGTTGTCGCAGTTGATGCCATGGGTACTGATAATGCTCCTGCCGTTGAGGTAGAGGGTGCTGTTGCTGCTGCTCGTAAATGGGGTATGTCAATTGTTCTTGTTGGTGATTCAACTCGAATCACCAGCGAGTTATCTAAGTTTGATGTCACAGGTTTACACATAAGTATTCATCACGCATCTGAAGTCGTTGGTATGCACGATTCGGCTTCCGATGCGGTTCGGCGGAAAAAAGATTCGTCGATTCGTGTTGCATACGATGTAGTGAAGGCTGGTGATGCGCATGCTGTTGTGAGCGCTGGTAATTCAGGTGCGACAATGGCTGCTGGGATGTTTGTTGCCAAAAGAATTAAAGGCATAGAGCGACCAGCGATTGCGACAATAATGCCAAATCTGGAAGGGCAGACGCTCATTTTAGATGTTGGTGGAAATGTAGATTGTAAAGCCATCCACCTAGAACATTTTGCCGTCATGGGAGATGTTTATGCTCGCCACCTTATGGGAAAGAATGCACCACGCATAGGCTTATTGTCTAATGGTGCTGAAGAGAAAAAAGGTAATGAACTTACGAGAGAAACCCATCTGCGGCTTCAGCAGTATCCCTTTAACTATATTGGTTATGTTGAGGGACGTGATATTTATAGTGGTGCTGTAGATGTTGTCGTATGTGATGGTTTTGTCGGCAACGTAGTATTGAAAGTGTCAGAAGGTTTGGCCGATTCAATTGGTCAGATGTTGCAAAAGGAGTTGAAATCACGCTTCTTAGCAAAGCTGGGTTACCTGTTGGCGCGGCCAGCATTTCGAGCTTTTAAGAAAAAAGTCGATTATGCTGAGTATGGTGGTGCCCCATTGCTTGGGATTCAAGAAACTAGCATCATCTGTCACGGTGGATCGAATGTCAAAGCACTAACCAATGCTATTGGTCAAGCTGCTAATAGCGTCGATAAAGAGATGATTTTTGAGCTCGTACAGCAATTGAATAGTTTAAAGCCTCTCGAAAGTACCGATAGTTCTTCACTTGGCACTGTTTAATTGCGATTGACATAAATTAAGGGGATACGCAGTGAAAAAAGCACGGATCATAGGTACGGGTTCTTATTTGCCAGAAAAAGTGTTGACGAACTTCGATCTTGAGAAAATGGTCGATACAACAAATGATTGGATCTCAGCGCGCACTGGTATTGAAGAGCGAAGAATCGCTGCAGAGAGTGAAATGACCTCTGATCTTGCAGTGATTGCAGCACAGCGTGCAATGGATATGGCTGGTGTTACGGCTGACGAGATTGATCTTGTTATTGTTGGTACAATCACTGGTGATTTCCCTTGGCCCTCCACAGCATGTTTAGTTCAAGATAAGCTCGGCGCTAAGAATGCAGCCGCATGGGATGTCTCAGCTGCGTGTAGTGGATTTGTTTATGCGTTAACCTCAGCAACACAATACCTGCAAGCTGGCAGTGCTAAACGTGCTTTGGTTATCGGTGCTGAAATTCTTAGTCGTATTATTGATTGGGAAGATCGCAATACCTGCATCTTGTTTGGTGATGGTGCTGGTGCTGTAATACTTGAAGCTCAAGATGGTGATAACGGAATTCTATCCACACACCTCCATTCTGATGGTTCATATTGGGAGTTACTGTATCAACCTGGTTTTGGTGCAAAACATCCAGCAACGGTTTCAGGGATTGAAGAACGTCTTCCTTTCTTGCATATGGCAGGCAATGAAGTATATAAGATGGCCGTTCGTTCACTCTACGATGTTGCCGTTGAAGCTCTTGAAGCAAATAACATGACCACCGATGATGTGAAACTTCTTTTTCCTCATCAGGCCAATCGTCGAATTCTAGATGCTGTTAAAAAGCGTTTGAAACTCCGTGATGATCAGATGTATATCAATGTTGACATGTGCGGAAATACCTCAGGTGCGTCGATTCCTATAGCTCTCGATGAGGCAAATCGCAAAGGACTCTTGAATGAGGGTGATATCCTTGTTTTTGATGCCTTTGGTGGTGGCTTTACATGGGGTGCTTGTCTTCTGCGTTGGTAAATTAATTCATTTTCAACTGTTGTAATAATGTTGTTTATTTTAAAGGTATCGTCAATGTTAGCATTTGTATTTCCTGGGCAAGGCGCTCAACATGCTGGAATGGGCAAAGAATTAGCAGAAAACTTTTCAGTAGCTCGTCATATCTTTGAAGAGGCAAATGATACGCTCGGTTTTGACCTGAAAAAGATGTGTTTTGAAGGCCCAAACGAAGATCTTAAGTTGACCGCTAATACTCAGCCGGCTATTTTGACGATGAGTATAGCTGCATTACGTGTCTTAGAGCAAGAAACAGATCTGAAGGCTGACTTTGTAGCAGGGCATTCACTTGGTGAGTATTCTGCTCTTGTAGCATCAGGTGCTATGGCGTTTAAAGATGCTGTCCATACGGTTCGTCAGCGTGGAACCTTTATGCAACAAGCGGTACCTGTTGGTTCGGGTGCTATGGCAGCTGTTTTAGGTATTGAGAAAGATCTTTTACAAAGTTTATGTGTTCAAGCACAGCAAGGCGAAATTGTTTCGGCAGCAAATTTTAACAGTCCAGGTCAAGTTGTTATTGCTGGGCATACCGCTGCCGTTGATCGAGTGATTGCTTTAGCGAAGGAAAATGGCGTTAGAAAAGCTATGATCCTTCCTGTAAGTGCTCCATTTCACTGCGCTTTGATGGTTCCAGCTGGTGAGCAGCTCAATGCAGTCTTAGATGCGATTACTTTGTCGAATATTGATATCCCTGTTGTAACAAATGTTGATGCTGCGGTTAATAGCGATAGTTCTCGCATCAAGGAATTATTGATTTCCCAAGTCAGTGCTCCTGTACGTTGGGATGAATCAGTTCGCTACATGTTAGATAACGGCGTTGAACGATTTATCGAAATTGGTCCAGGTAAAGTCCTTAGTGGGTTAATTCGTCGGATTGAGCGTAAAATACCTGTTTCTAATGTCGAAAATATTGCCTCATTGCAGGCACTGTAACGAATTAAGCTGTTAAGGAGTTTAAGGATGATGCTAACGGATCGAGTTGCTATTGTTACAGGTGCTTCAAGAGGTATTGGACGCAATATTGCTGAGCATCTAGCTACATGTGGGGCAAAAATTGTTGCAGTAAGTCGTAAGGCTGACGATACCGCGGATCTTGTTGCTCAAATTAAACAGCAGGGTGGCGATGCTATTTCTGTTCAGGCAGACGTAGGTCAGGCTGGCGATGTTGCAAAGATGGTTTCTTCAGCACAAGAAGCCTTTGGTCGAATTGATATTTTGGTAAATAATGCTGGAATTACACGTGATACGTTGATGGCACGAATGAAAGAAGATGATTGGGATACTGTCCTTGACATTAACCTCAAAGGTGCTTTTCTTTGTACTCAAGCGGCCGCTAAAGTAATGTCTAAGCAGCGTTATGGAAGAATTATCAATATTACCTCAGTTGTTGGCCAAATGGGTAATATCGGTCAAGCTAATTATTGTGCGAGTAAAGGTGGGTTAATGGGGCTGACGCGTTCAAATGCTCGCGAATATTCTCGTCGAAACATTACAGTTAATGCGGTCGCTCCTGGGTTTATTGAAACGGATATGACGTCAGAGTTGCCAGAAAAAGTTCGTAGTGAAATGTCGGCTCAAATTCCATTAGGTCGATTTGGTTCACCAGAAGATGTTGCGGCAGCTGTTGCTTTTCTAGCTTCCGATCAGGCTGGTTATATTACCGGCCATGAACTGTCAGTAAATGGCGGTATGTATATGTAATTTCTTGCCAAAATCCCTATATTGGGACAATGGCACCAAACACTTCAGCTACTATGCTGTTAACACATTCATGGAGGAAACATCATGGCTTCAACCGAAGATAGAGTACAAAAAATTGTTGCAGAACAACTAGGTGTAGAGGCAGATCAAGTAACTTCAGAAGCTTCATTTATGGACGACCTTGGTGCTGATTCTCTTGACACTGTAGAGCTTGTAATGGCTCTTGAAGAAGAATTTGACATTGAAATTTCTGATGAAGATGCTGAAAAAATTCAAACAGTAAAAGACGCAGTAACATACGTCAGCAGCAATTCTTAATCTTTGTATAAATTAACGTGAAGGAGGATTTACATGTCACTATGTTGTCCTCCTTCTGTTTTATTTCGTTTATATTATTCCAGAGTTCAGTTGTTGACTGGATTCTGGAATGGTTTTGAAGTTGACCTTCAAAGTTATCCTGCTAACTCATTAATTTAAAGGACATTATCATGCGTAGAGTTGTTGTGACGGGTGTTGGTGCGGTTTCTTCACTAGGGACTGGCGTTGAAAAAAACTGGTCTGCTTTGACTGAAGGAAAATCTGGAATTGATTTAATCACGCGCTTTGATGCTTCTGAACTTCCTGCACAGATTGCTGGTGAAGTTAAAGATTTTGATCCAACACAGTTTATGCCTAAAAAAGATGTCAAAAAGATGGATCTCTTTATTCAGTATTCTTTGGCTGCTGCTGATATGGCTATGGAAGATTCTGGCCTTCAAATCACTGATGAAAATGCAGAACGAGTTGGTGTCCTTGTTGGTTCTGGATTGGGTGGTTTACCTGCTATTGAAAAATACCATGATGTGTTGAATAAAAGCGGATATAAGCGTGTTTCCCCTTTCTTTATCCCTATGTTGATTATTAACCTTGCTCCAGGGCAAATCTCAATACGATTTGGCGCTAAGGGACCTAATCTCTCTTCAGTGTCTGCTTGCGCAACGGGAACGCACTCAATTGGTGATGCTTACCATATGATTAAGCGTGGCGACGTGGATGCGATGATCGCAGGTGGTACAGAGTCAACCATCACACCTCTCGGGATTTCAGGATTCTGTGTTATGAAAGCTCTTTCGACTCGTAATGATGATCCTACTGCAGCAAGTCGTCCTTTTGATAAAGATCGTGATGGTTTTATCATGGCAGAGGGTGCCGGTATTGTTATTCTAGAAGATTATGAAACAGCTGTAAAACGTGGTGCAAAAATTTACGGTGAAATCTGTGGTTACGGCCTCACCTCTGATGCGTATCACCTTACCGCTCCAGCTCCTGGTGGCGAAGGTGCAGCACGGTGTATGAAGATGGCCTTGAATAATTCTGGTATCAACGTAGATGAGATTGACTATATTAATGCTCATGGTACATCGACTCATTTTAATGATATGTACGAAACAATGGCTATCAAATCAGCATTAGGTGATCACGCTAATAAGGTGATGATTAGTTCGACTAAAAGTATGACAGGTCATGGCCTTGGTGCAGCAGGCGCTCTTGAAGCTATTTATTGCTTGAAGGCGATGGAAACAAGTGTTATTCCGCCAACAATTAATCTTCATGAAGCTTCCCCTGATTGTGATCTTGATTATGTGCCTAACACTGCGCGTCAAGTTGAGGTAAATGTTGCGATGTCAAATTCATTAGGTTTTGGTGGAACAAACGCCACGTTACTTTTCAAAAAGATATAGGTTTGATGATATGTTAATTGCCAGTGATCATGGTGGATTAGAACTAAAGCAGATTATAGTTGAGTTTCTCCAGTCACGCGGAATTGAAGTGAATGATCTCGGTGTTCATGCAGATGATTCGGTTGATTACCCAGATTATGCCGCTCTTGTAGCAACTCCGATCTCTAACGGTGATGAAAAAGAGGGAATACTGGTGTGTGGAACTGGGATAGGTATGTCGATTGCTGCCAATAAATTCTCAGGTGTTCGTGCCGCGTTGGTTCATGATGAATTTACCGCTCAAATGGCTCGTGAACATAACAATGCTAATATCCTTGTTCTTGGTGGTCGTGTATTAAAGCCTGAATTAGCGTGCCGAATGGTTGATGTGTGGCTTAATGGTCAGTTTGAAGGTGGACGGCACCAAAACCGGCTGAATAAAATTATCCAACTTAGTTCAGAGGACAATTCTGACAAATAGTTACACTATAAATGGGTAGACACTTGTGTCTGCCCATTATTTTTACTTAGATAGAATTGATATATATATATTGTGATAGATGATGTGTATCAATTATTTACCTTAATTTAGACTATTACGACATCGGAGGTTTCTATGAAGAACCTAGCTCAAGTTGATCCAGAAATCGCTCAAAACATTATCAATGAAACAGAGCGTCAAGAATATAATCTCGAGTTTATTGCATCGGAAAACTTTGTTAGTGAAGCTGTTCTTGAGGCTCAAGGATCCGTGTTAACCAATAAATATGCGGAAGGTTATCCCGGTAAGCGTTATTATGGTGGCTGTGAAGTTGTTGATGTTGCTGAGCAGTTGGCAATTGATCGAGCGAAAGAGCTGTTTGGTGCGGAACATGCGAATGTTCAACCCCATTCAGGTTCTCAAGCAAATATGGCTGTTTATTTTACCGCGTGCCAACCTGGGGATACCGTGTTGGGTATGAATCTGGCTCATGGTGGTCATTTAACTCATGGTTCACCGGTAAACTTTTCAGGTAAGCTTTATAATATTATTCCTTATGGGGTAAAAAAAGAGACTGGTACAATTGACTACGATGAAGTTGAATCGTTGGCATTAGAGCATAAACCGAAATTGATTGTAGTTGGCGCCAGTGCATATCCTCGCACCATTGATTTTGAAGCATTCCGTCAAATTGCCGACAAAGTTGGCGCACCGATCATGGTTGATATGGCTCACATTGCTGGACTTGTTGCCGCAGGTGAACATCCCAACCCAGTTCCTTACGCTGAATTTGTAACAACGACAACTCACAAAACCTTGCGTGGCCCACGTGGTGGTATGATCTTGTGCCGTGAAGAATATGCTAAAAAAATTAATAGTAGTATTTTTCCAGGTTGTCAAGGTGGTCCATTGATGCATGCCATTGCTGCTAAAGCAGTTTCTTTTAGAGAAGCTCTTGCACCAGAATTTAAGACTTACGCTCAACAGGTTGTTAAAAATGCCAAAGCTCTTGCTGCGGGACTACTTGAGCGTGGTTACAATCTTGTCTCAGGTGGTACTGATAATCATTTGATCCTTGTCGATCTCAGTGGCACGGAAACAACGGGTAAGGTAGCTGAAGCTGCTTTAGAAAAAGCCGGAATTACAGTCAATAAAAATGCGGT
>LGOV01001584.1_pt13 | contig 12047 bp, 15 predicted proteins | sample 469881 | NCBI WGS metagenome assembly LGOV01 (sample SAMN03857199, study PRJNA290197) | marine sediment metagenome | biome: marine cold seep biome; feature: cold seep; material: marine sediment; isolation source: sample #5579, elevator 3A push core 41 containing 12 cm of sediment... ...
GGCCAAGCCGATACCGGCTAATCCAAGAATTACGTTCGTCAATGGTGGTAGGCCCGGAGTTGCTAATGCCATCCCTACGGCAGCACATACCAACATAACGGCAACAACTTTAATCTTGCACAGGCCAAGTAGCTCTTTCCAGCCCCACACCATAGAAGGCACTGCCGTGGGTAGCGTCATTGTTATATTTCGCATGGCATGCTTCCCTTTTATTGAGCAATAACGTTGCTATAAGGTGAATGAGTCGTCGTTGAGTAAACGCCAGCTTCATGGTAGCGCCAACGCCACCAGGCCCAAACGAGTCCGACGGCCAACGCAATCGCGCCCGCTGTGTGCAGTATCGCCAGCCAAAGCGGCAACCAAAGCACCACATTGGCCACCCCCAAAGCCGCCTGCAGCGCATACAAACCGACGACAATCGCTAGCGGCCTTACCACACTCTGCCACTGTCGATAACGCCACCAGAGCACTATTAGCCCGACACCAAGCAACAATGCCCCTAGGCGATGAACCACTTGAATCGCGGTACGTGCATCGGCATGCAAATGCCCATGTAGGTAATTGGGCCCCACGGTTTGGGTGAGATGAAAGCCTTCGCTGATATCCATTGCGGGCATCCACTGGCCATTACAAGTAGGAAAACCTTGGCAGGCAATACCGGCATAATTGCTGGACACCCACCCACCTAAAGCCAATTGCACTACCAGCAAACATGCCGCAATACCCCACCACGCATTCACTCGCCGAGGCTCACTTGTGGTCTTTGGCGCAACGACGAGGCGTAAGCGAAGATGTAGCCAAAAGAACAGCAGCAGTACACTCAACCCGCCCAGTAGGTGAAGGGTAACGACTTGAGGCCATAACTTGAGCGTAACGGTGAAGGCACCAAAAGCGCCCTGGAGCAAAATAACCACCAGCAGCAACAAGCTTAGGTGCCACGGGTAATCGCGGCGATGGCGCAACGACCAACCCAAGGCTACAACGCTAACGACTACCAATCCCAGCAGCGTCGCGATATAGCGATGCACCATTTCTACCCACGCTTTAAAGGGCTCCAACGGGACATCGGGATGGCGAAGCGTGGCGAGATCACTATCAGGAACTAATAGCTTGCCGTAGCAACCTGGCCAGTCAGGACAGCCTAAACCAGCATCGACTAAGCGCGTCCAGGCACCTACCAGCATCACTACGGCAGTAAACAGAGTACCTACCAGTGTTAATCGCACTAACCAGCGCAAGCGGCGCTCAAATGAATCGTGCATGGCGTTTCCTTAACAGCAGAGGCTAGCGCGCTTTATTGAGGATTCACTTTAAGTAGATGCTGGATATCCTCGAGCACATCCTCAGTGGCTACGTTGGCCTCAAAGGCCAGTGCTGGTCGCCCCATTGGATCAAGCAGCCAAACCGAGTTGGCTTGACGCCACGGGGGCAAGCGTTGCCATTCGCTGGTCATTTCTCCTGGAAGCGATTCGGGATCCCCACCAATCCGCAGGCGGATTAATCTCGGCGCTTCGCGCCCTAAAGCACGGTGTAAACGCCAAAACTCATCCTTACGCTGCTCACACTGCTGAGCGCAGTCAAAGGCCAACACCCACTCCTCTTGGCTATTGACCGCAGCTGTTGTTAAAGGCCACTCGTCAAGCATGGGCAATTCCAGCTCCACATTTCCGTGGGCAGTATGGCGATCTGGAATACCGATACGTAACTCGACCATTCCCCAAGCAGCAACCATGGGTGCCGCAAATACGACAAAAATAAGGATTAACTTGAGCCGCTGACGGCGAATATGTCTGGCGTCCTGCATACTCTTCACCTCTGTTTATTTTTATTAACTAACACTTTTTTATCAGCGCCATCGCGACGCAATTTATATCCGCCAATAAACATAACCATTAAGGCCGCCAGTGCCAGCCCCCACCACTGAAAGGCATAGCCCATATGCCGGCTGGGTGGCATCACATTGGCTTCCCACCATGGGATTAAAACCCCATCGCCTTCGCTGGCGTGCAACCAGCCTGGGTAGCTAAACACGCCTAGTGAAGCGTGCCAGGGCTCAAGGCTAAGCTGCTGCAGCCTTACCCCTTCTCTATTTTCTCCATATAGCGGCCCGCCGGACTGAACCTCCTGCCACTCGCCAATCACTTCGACCGTACCGCTGGGAGTGGTTGTCTGCGGCGTTTCACGACGCGGCCCAGTGGCTAAAAAGCCACGCTGTATCAGCCAAAGCTGCCCGAAACTATCGCGCAGCGGGGTTAGCACGGCCACCCCCACTCTTCCGTCTACAATGCGATTATCCAAATAGAGCGTTTGCTCCGCCAAATACTGCCCACGCAACGTTACCTGGGCGCCTTGAGCTGGCTGCTCGGTAGGTTGCACTAAGGTAGGGGCTGCATCGCGAACGGCGATGGCTAACCGCTTGTCATCTGCCCGCCCCCACGGCCATAGTCCTAAACTAATACCCAACGCCACCAGCAAACTCCAAAACAGACACCAACTATAAAAACGCCATTGCCGAGAGGGATTCATCATGTGGTTACAACTACTCATTGCCGCCGTGTTTATTGCGATGGTTATCAGCTTGGCCATGGGCGCCGTTTTCCTGATTCGAGATAACGTCTCTTCCCGCCGCCTATTACTCTCTCTCAAATGGAGAATTGGATTAGCCTGTCTGCTCATGGCCCTTATTATTTTCGGCTATTGGTCGGGCCAGTTAGGCTAATGTGGCTATAAGACGTAGACAAAAATAAACAGCCCAACCCACACCACATCAACAAAGTGCCAGTACCAGCAAGAGGCTTCAAAACCAAAATGGTTTTCGTCGCCAAAGTGGCCCTTGATAATGCGTACCAGCATGGCGGCTAAAATCAGCGTGCCGATAATCACGTGCACACCATGAAAGCCGGTTAAAATAAAGAATGTTGCCCCGAAAATTCCGGCTTCCAAGGTAATGCCATAATGAGCGTAGGCCTCGTAATATTCGACACCCTGGATCATGATAAAGCAGCAACCCAATAGCACAGTTCCCGTTAGCCAGTTGCGGCAAGTCTTCCGGTCACCCACTTTTAAAGCTTCGTGAGCAACGGTGAGCGTGATGCTGGAAGTTATCAAAATCAGCGTATTGACGAGAGGCAGTTGCCACGGGCTAAAGACTTGTTCAGGGCCCGCAATGGATGAATCCGGTGGATTCAACAACGGCCACGTGGCGACAAAGTCAGGCCATAGTAATGCGGAAACACCTTTTGCCCCCTCTCCTCCTAACCATGGAATAGCAAACATGCGTACGTAAAACAGCGCGCCAAAAAAGGCGGCAAAAAACATTACTTCCGAAAAAATAAACCAACCCATACCCCAACGAAACGAGCGATCCATCTGATCATCATAAAGCCCTCCACGAGACTCACTAATGACATCACGGAACCAGAGCCCCATCACCGCAAGAATGCCCGCCACACCGATTAACACCAGTGGTAACCCGGTGTCGTAAACGAGTTTAATGCCCGTGCCGACCATCATGGCGCCTAGGGCAACCGAGCCGAGAACAGGCCATCGGCTACTCGCCGGAACATAATAGCTACCACTGCTCATATCGCTTCTCCCGCCGCTTTATTGTTCTTGGAACTGTTCTTGGAATCGTTCTGAGAGTCTTTATTGGAACTGCTATTAAGCGCGTTATTTAAAGTGATGCTTTGAATTTCGCGTTCTACCGGATACAAGGTATACACCAGTGTAATGGTATTAATGTCATCAGGAAGATCTCTCGCCAACTGGAAAACGAGCGGGATCGTCAGTCGCTCATTGGCCTGCAACTGTTGCTCCTGAAAACAGAAGCAGCTGATTTTACGTAGATGAAGCGTGGCATTGGAGGGTGACACACTGGGTACTGCTCTTCCCCAACTCTCGCTATGACTATTATTGGTAAAAGTAAAATCGACTTCCGCCATTTGTCCGGGGTGCACACTCATTTGGCGCATTTCAACGCTCATTTGCCACGGCAGGCCCGGGCTACCACGCGTGATAAATTGCACATTTATATAGCGTGACTCATCGACTTCTTCGTGCACGACGCTCTTCGCAGTGGCGTCCACCTTGCCGTTAATACCAGTAATGCTACAAAAAACGTCATAAAGCGGCACTAGTGCAAAGGCAAAGCCAAACATGCCTATCAATGCGGCGATTGTTCTAATAACCGTGCGGCGCACACCTACCCTTGCCTGCTCTTGGCTATCCATAACACCTCTTAGGCCAGTGACCCATGTGCTTTATGTCATTGCTAGTGGGACGTACGATGAAACACTGGCGGCGTTTCAAACGTATGTAGTGGTGCCGGACTAGGCACCGTCCATTCTAAATCCTCGGCCCCTTCCCAGGCTTTTGCTGGCGCTTTTTTGCCACCGCGCACACACAGTATGACGCCCAATACAAATAGCAGTTGAGATGCGCCAAAGAAGAAGGCACCGATGCTTGAGAGTAAATTAAAGTCTGCAAACTGAAGGGCGTAGTCAGGAATCCGCCGCGGCATTCCCGCCAAGCCTGCGAAGTGCATGGGGAAGAAGGTTAGATTGACACCAATAATCGAGAACCAGAAGTGCCACTGGGCCAGCTTCTCATTGGGGTAATGCCCGGTCCATTTAGGCAGCCAGTAATAGACCCCTGCCATAATCGCAAAGATTGCCCCAGGGACTAGCACATAGTGAAAGTGAGCAACGACAAAGTAGGTGTCGTGATACTGAAAATCCGCCGGTGCGATCGCCAGCATAAGTCCTGAAAAACCACCAATGGTAAACAGCACCACGAAGGCTAAAGCAAACAGCATCGGCGATTCAAAACTAATCGAGCCGCGAAACAGTGTGGTTACCCAGTTAAATACCTTCACGCCGGTTGGCACGGCGATCAGCATGGTGGAATACATAAAGAACAACTCTGCCACCAAAGGTAGACCCACTATAAACATATGGTGAGCCCAGACTAAAAATGACAGCAGTGCAATGGCCGCAGTGGCGTACACCATGGAAGCGTAACCAAACAAAGGCTTACGCGCGAAGGTGGGGATGATCGCGGAGACAATACCAAAAGCGGGCAGAATCATGATGTATACTTCGGGATGCCCAAAGAACCAGAATAGATGCTGGAACAAAACCGGATCCCCACCGCCTGCCGCGTCAAAGAAGCTGGTGCCAAAGTTGATATCCATCAACATCATCGTGATGACACCCGCTAGCACCGGCATTACCGCAATTAATAGGAAAGCGGTAATCAGCCATGTCCATACGAATAGCGGCAAATCCATTAAACGCATACCCGGCGCACGCATATTTAAAATGGTCGCGATGATGTTGATGGCACCGAGAATGGAACTAATACCGGCAATATGTAGCGCAAGAATAAAGAAAGTTGTCGAAGGTGGAGCAAAATTTGTCGACAGTGGTGCATAAAACGTCCAACCAAAATTAGGGCCGCCGCCGGGCATTAGTAGTGTTGAAAGTAGCAGTGTGAATGAAACAGGAAGAAGCCAAAAACTGAAGTTATTCAACCGGGGCAACGCCATATCTGGCGCGCCAATCTGCAACGGTATCATCCAGTTGGCTAACCCGGTGAAAGCAGGCATTACCGCAGCGAACACCATGATCAAGCCGTGCATGGTGGTCATCTGGTTGAAAAACTCAGGCTCGACCAACTGCAAGCCGGGTTGAAAAAGCTCGGCCCTGACCACGAGGGCGAATATCCCCCCGATGAAAAACATCGTCAGCGAAAAAATCAGATAAAGAGAGCCGATCTCTTTATGATTGGTGGTCAGTAGCCAGCGCAAGATGCCTTTCGGCGGCGCAGCATGACCATGGGACTGCCCATCGGCGACGGCCGTAGTGTTATGTTGCAGCGGTGGCTGAGGAGGTAGTTTGGGCGCCATGTGTCTCTCCGAAATATTGTTGTCTGATTGAGTGGCAAACCAACATCACTGGGCAATTAACTCAGCTACTGCAGAGGGCTGCACGACATCACCCGTATCATTACCCCAGGCGTTACGTGTATAGGTGACCACAGCCGCTATCTCAACAGGGTTTAAGGTGCTGCGGAAAGCAGGCATAGCGGCACCCGATACACCGTTGACCACCTTATCTAAATGCCAATCCACATCATTGATGAGCTGTTCGTTATTTGCCAACGCGGGAAAGGCGGGTGGAGAACCTTGGCCTTCGGCCTGATGACAAGAGGAGCAGATCGATTGATACACCGATTCGCCGCGCTCAACTAGCTCATCCATTGCCCATTCACGGTCAACCCCCATGGCTTCCTGCTCAGCAGCCTCTTTACGCTCAGCCAGCCAGCTATCAAACTCCTCCTCCTCCACAGCGCGCACCACCACAGGCATAAAGCCGTGGTCGATACCGCACAGCTCAGCGCACTGCCCGCGGTAAATACCCGGCTCGTTGATCTTCACCCAATTCTCATTGATAAAGCCGGGAATCGTATCCTGCTTAACCGCTAAATCCGGCACCCACCAAGAGTGAATAACGTCATCTGAGGTCATTAGAAAGCGCACTTTACGATTTATCGGCAGCACCAGCGGCTCATCAACCTCTAATAGGTAGTGCTCTCCGCGAGTTTCTTCTCCGCTGATTTGCGTTCTCGGCGTACTCATATTGGAGGTGAATGCCACATCTTCACCCAGGTATTCATAGCGCCAACGCCACTGCTGGCCGGTAATCATTACATCCAACTCGGCGTCGGATGAGTCATACATGTTTTTTAAAGTTGCGGTGGCGGGCACCGCCATACCTACCAGGATCAAGATAGGGATAGCTGTCCATAACACTTCCACACTAGTGTGCTCATGAAAGTGGGCGGCCTTTGCACCTTTGGAATGGCGATAGCGAAACAGGGAGTAGAACATTGCCCCAAACACCACCAATCCAATCACGACACATATCCAAAATATGGTCATGTGCAGGCCGTAAATATCGCTACTCACATCGGTAACGCCGACAGGCATGTTCCAACCGTTCGTTTGAGCCTGCGATCCACTTGCAGCAAGGGATACAGCCATTAGCCACCACCGTGAACGCATAGAGACCTCCAGTTTTATTGTTGTTATTTCTTATCGTTAGATTAGGGTAGGATGAAATTAGATATTAGCAGTATAGAAAATATGTGAGATTCGTCACGCTTTGCTTATTTAACGCTATCAACGCTTTTCAGCGGGCCGCAAACATGGCCAAAAAAATAAGCATCAAAACGAACAGTAGCGTAATCACCATCCCCGTAACGAGGTAGGCTGCGGGCCTGCCACTACTAAAGTCCTCTTCCCGCTTTTGATTACTTTGAACGCCTAGTAGGGCTGCTAACACTGACTTGACTACAGACCACATACCACCTCCGGTTTTTTGGCTCTCGTATCAATCTAAGGCTGAAGGGTTAGCCACTATTATGATAGGCCTATATAAGCATTTACAGCCACGTAAATGACCGCCTATAGTTTCTCAATGTGAGATACTCAGCCAATTCTCAGGATCAGCGCCACCCAATGGAGTGCCTTATGCTCAAGCGCCACCTCGCCTTACCCATCACACTGTTTTTGATTATTCCGCTGCTGCTGGCAGGCTGTACGACTTACACTTGGCCGGATGGGTCTCAGGAAACCGTCATCGGCGTAGTGCCTGAAGAAGAGAATCAACGCTATGAGGAAGAACGCGTTGATGGCGTGCGCTATCGCATTCCCGATGAAATCCCGGAAAAGCGCAGCGAGTAATTATCGAAGTCGAGGCAGCGAAAGCTGTCACGCCTTTCGCTTGGTATGCGCGGTGGCGAGTGCTGTCAGTGGGTCTTCAGGCCAGGGATGCTTTGGATAGCGGCCGCGCATCTCTTTGCGTACTTCTGGATAACCCTTCTGCCAAAAGCTAGCTAAGTCCTGGGTGACTTGCAACGGCCGACGCGCGGGAGAAAGTAGATGAATCATTACGGCAACGGCACCATCGACAACGGTGGGCGTTACTCGCCAGCCAAAGGCCTCTTGCAGTTTCAACGCTAACACAGGCGGTCGTTGGGAAAGGCACGGCAGGTAGTCTAAGCCAACCTGCTTGCCGCTAGGAACCTCAAGCGCTAAAGGAGTTAACTGCGCAAATTCACTTTGTGCTTCCCAGGTCAGTGAATTGAGCAAATAGCGCTCTAGCGGCAATTTCTCAATTTGACTCAATCGTTTAATACCGATTAGATAAGGGGCTAGCCAGCTCTCTAATGAGGCTAATAGCGCTGGCTCTGTCCAATCGGGCCACTCGTCCCTCTGGTAATCGCGAAGTAGCGCCATTCGCCCACGCAACTGCTGTAAATTATCGCTAAATAACTGCTCGGGCCGGCGACGTAGTGCATTCAATAGCGCCTCTTTCACCGCTTCCTCGGGTAAGTGTGCTAAAGGTCGTTTGGCAACGACGAGGCTGCCGTGTGCTTGCACTTCTTCACCGATTAAACGGCCCTGTTCTTGCGACCACGCCACTCGTGGCTGCCATTGGCGAATGCCAGGATATAGCAAAAGCAGCGACTCAAGTGATAACGGTTCGCCTGAGATGATCCGCGCNNCGCACTATTTAATGCGACAGCAACAACGTAGGCTTGATGCGCCAACGTATCGTTTAACGGCAGCGTAGCGGTTTTTCCATTGGCAAGCCGAAACTTACCCGGCTCAATTGACTGGCCAAGGCGCTCAGGGTACGCCAGCGCTAAGAGTGGCCCAAGCGGAACTAGCACGGCGTCCTTAAGAGCCACTCCTGCTCGTTTAGCCAGCCTAAGTGCTTCGCGCTGCCAACTGGGGAAGCGTTTAGGCTGACGCAGTCGCAGTGCTAACGCATCGTGCAGGGATCGCACGTTGCTGTCGCGCTCTTCAAGGAGCGCCGCTACCCCACAGGCTAGAGACATAGCATGGAAGTCTGAAGCCCGCTCTAGCATCACGGCAATTCTCGGTTCAACTGGCCACTTGGCACAGCGGCTACCTAGAGGGGTAAGCTTGTGCTCGTGATTTAACACGCCTAATTGCTCGAGCAGCGATTGGCCACTGCGCCAGGCACCCTCCGGCGGCGATGTTACCCAACTTAGTGCTTGGGGTGATGCGACGCCCCAGCACGCCAATTCGAGCACTAGCGATGAGAGATCCGCTTGCTGAATTTCAGGCTCACCATAAGGCGCCAACGGCTGCTCCTGGGCCCAGAGCCGATAACAACNNAGCCCCCGACGCTGATCGGCACTGGCGCGATTGATCCGCCGAGTCGTTAAACGGGTTAGCCCGGTACGCGGCTGAAAAAGTGGCACCCGCTCCAGGCCACCGTCAATCACCACGTTCACACCATCCACGGTAATGCTCGATTCGGTGATAGCGGAGGAGACGATAATTCGCTGTTTTGATGTATTCGCCGCCAAGGCTGCCTGCTGTTCAGCAATACTCATTCTGCCGTGCAGCGGCCGAATCGCTAGATGGGGCAGCGTTTTTTCCAGCGCCTGAACCAAGCGATTAATTTCGGCGACACCCGGCAAGATTACCAGTATGCCTTGAGTACCAGGCAGGCATAGCGCTTCCTCAACCACCCGAAGTGCATGGCGAAGGCTCTCCTCACCACTCAGGGAAGGACGATAAGCCGTCGCCACAGGATACTGGCGCCCATGGCACTCAATAACAGGTACCTGCTCGCCCAACACCCGCTTGAGCGCTTCGACATCCAATGTTGCCGACATCACCAGTAGGCGCAAATCATCGCGAATACTGGTCTGCACATCCAGCGTAAGCGCCAATCCCACATCGGCTTCTAAACTGCGTTCATGGAACTCATCAAAAATGATCCCGGCAACGCCTTCTAACAGCGGGTCATCTTGTAACATGCGAGTGAGTACGCCTTGGGTCACTACTTCCAGGCGGGTTTGCGCGCTCACACAGCTATCTCCGCGCATCCGATACCCCACCGTTTGGCCAACGTCTTCACCCAATTCCTGGGCCATAAAGCTAGCCGCCAAACGCGCCGCTACACGANNGTAGTTTTTGCCCTTTGACCCACTCTTCTTCAAGTAAACAGAGCGGCACGCGGGTGGTTTTACCCGCCCCGGGCTGGGCAATCAACATCAGCCGATTATGGGTAGCAAGGATGCTTTTGAGCGGATCAAGATACTGCTCAATAGGCAAAGCGCTCATGTGAAGGTTACTTTTCCACACTGTGAGCGTCTGCACTGCTTTTAGGTGCAGAATTGGGCGCGGGTGCAGTAACGCCGCACCCTTTTAGAATAACGTGCTCAAGAAAGGTGGAGATGGATTCAAGATCATCCTCAGTTAACGCATCGCGGCCTAGAATACCGCTGACCTGGGCACTATATTCAGTGTAGTGCTGGGTGGAAGACCAAATCAGGAAAATCAGCCAGCGCGGATCGACAGCATCCATTTTTCCCTGAGCTGACCATTGGTGAATGATTGCGGCACGAGAAGCCACCCAATCGCGCAACTCCCCCCCCAGATAATCACCTAAGAAGGGAGCACCGGCTAAAATTTCCGCCGCAAAAAGTTTTGAGCCTTCGGGATAGCGCTGACCAAGCACCATTTTGGTGCGGATAAAGTCACTGAGTACCGTCGCGGGATCACTATCAGGAGTAATGTCTTCAAGCACTTCGTTCCAGCGGCGCATCATGCGGTTAAGCAGTCGCACATAAAGCGCTTGCTTACTGCCCATGTAGTACAGAATATTGGCTTTGGGGAGACCGGCTCGATCAGCGATCATTTGCAAGCTCGCCCCGCGGTAGCCGTGCTGCGAGAACACCTCCTCAGCGGCCACCAGAATACTTGCTTCTATTCTTTCCCGGCTAGGGCTTTCATAAGTGGCAGTGACGGCGGTCATTAACAGTATTCCCCAATAGCGTGAGTGATTCTTAGCTTGAATGTTAGTTTCAGACGAATGCTTAGCTGGGTGAGTGGATAGACTAGACTGCCCCAAAAGTTAGCATTTCACACCAGTTTGCCCCACACCTGTGCAGTGATCAAATACTTGCAAGGTAGGGCGTTTTTCCCAAGCTCAACCTGTATTGACCGATCGGTCATCACAAGCCCGGTCTATACAAACACAGTGGAGTTCGGCATGGCAACAATTGCGTTCCTGCTCAATGGCACCCGTCCGCGGTGTAACGCTTCACCCGACACCAGCATTTTAACTCTACTGCGCGAGCATTTGTCCCTAACGGGCACCAAAGAGGGCTGCGCTTCCGGATGACTGTGGCGCCTGCACCGTGGCGATTGGCGAGTCAACGGCTGGGATCCAAAAGTTTACCAGCGCTAACGCCTGTATTACGCCTGCTCTCCAGCTATAGGGCAGGCACTTGGTAACGGTTGGGTTGTCGGAAAAAGGTCACCTGCACCCAGCTCAGGAAGCGATGATCGAATGCCATGGCAGTCAGTGTGGTTTTTGTACGCTAGGCATCGTTATGTCGCTTTTCACCTTACATAGCGATCTTACTCAACGCCCTGCTCCGCTATTACAAGAACTGTTACCTGAACGCCTGGAAGCTGCCCTGGGCGGTAATTTATGCCGCTGCACCGGCTATCGCGCTATTCGAGATGCGGCGCTGCGTATGAATGATACGCCCTACGAGCGCCCTCAGTGGTATGACGCTACGCTGCCAGCGTCAGAAAGCGAAGTTCAGACTACAGACTTTGGCTGGAGATTACTCAGCGCTTGGCGCCGCTCAAATCAGTTGATTGATGTTTCTCGGGTTGCCGAGCTACAAACAGTTGAAGAGGCCACTCATGGACATCAAACCGGCTGGTGGATAGGCGCTGGGGTTACCTATACCCAGCTCGAACCGCTGTTTGAAAAGCACTTTCCTGCGTTTGCTCATCTGCTGCATCGGCTTGGCTCCCAGCAAATTCGTAATCGGGGAACCCTGGGTGGCAATATCGCCAATGCCTCTCCCATTGGTGATACGCCACCCGTGCTACTTAACTTGAGTGTCTACTAAACTGGGGGCACTCCAAGGTTTTTCTACTCAAAATCTACGACTTACCATTAAGAGTGGTGAGTGGTGAGTGGTGA
>LGOV01032327.1_pt2 | contig 12002 bp, 8 predicted proteins | sample 469881 | NCBI WGS metagenome assembly LGOV01 (sample SAMN03857199, study PRJNA290197) | marine sediment metagenome | biome: marine cold seep biome; feature: cold seep; material: marine sediment; isolation source: sample #5579, elevator 3A push core 41 containing 12 cm of sediment... ...
GTGGTAACCGCTCAGGAGTCAGAGCGCGCATTCTGGGATGCTTACCTCGATGAGCTGTTTAGTCGACGCCTGACCAAGGCAGATGTATTGAGCCACTTTCAAACCAGTCGAGATGCACAGACTAAATATGTGTACACAAGTGGCGAGAAGAGAAGTTGGAGTGGAGACGTACTAGTCATCTGGGGAGAGAGCGATCACCTCAGAACCGAGAGAGGTCGAAGGGGGATGCTGGATATCTATCCCCAGGCTCAGATCCACGTTATCGCAGGAGGGGGACATACTGTGGCCATTTCAGAACCGGTGAAGTATACGGCGGCAGTCAAGGGTTTTCTTGGCAAGAGATGAGGAAAAACCTTGGCTCGCCCGCCTAACACCCACTGCACCTGACCCTTCGACTGCGCGCTGCATCCATTCCGCGCTCCACTCAGGGCGGGTGAGTTCTTCCGTTAGGCTGCGATGTTTTTGGATGAATGAATGTCAATCAACCATTTTTTTTAAATCGAATATCTGATTATGCTTTTCTTGCAGAAGGAATGGGGCATCAATGGCCCCTTTTAGAACTGCCAGTTGAGATCCTTTCGAATATTAGTGGAGCTACCTCACAAAATCTGTACGCAACGAAGGTAATTGTTGAGTTCTTCTTGGATCAGTAATCCAAACAACGAATAAACAATCTCGTTTAGGCATGTTAGTTTGTGGAAAAAATAAACAGAAGAGGCATCTTCATTAAAGGAGAATATACTGATTCACCAAGCGATAAAGGAGCGACTCCTTAAGCCTTGGATAGCGTGATGTAGAAAGTTGTGGAGAGTCCTGGTTCGCTTTCGACCCAGATTCGACCTCCATGCATCATCACTAATCGGCGGGCAATTGCCAGGCCGAGGCCGGAACCGCCAGTCTCTCGGGTGCGTGATGGATCAGCACGGTAGAAACGCTCAAATACATGAGGTAGTGCTTCTGCTGGTATGCCTGGGCCATTATCGGAAATCCATAAGATGATTTCATCTCCGCTGCCTTTGCCACCAATAACGACCTTCCCTTCAACAGGTGTGTAATGGAGGGCATTGCTGATTAGATTATTCATCACCTGGGTCAACCGCCCAAGGTCTGCTCTGAAAAACGGTAACTCATCGGCTATATCCGCCAGTAAATGGATTTGCTGCGCTTGGGCTTTAACCTCCCAAGTCTGAATAAGTTGCAATAGAAAAGAAACAGGGTCGATCAACTCTGGCTCCAAGTGCAAACTGCCGGTATCGGCCAATGACAGCAAGCGCAAGTCGTCTATGAGCCGTGATAGAGCCGAAATCTCTGTGCGTAGGGATGCGGCTGTTTCCTGTGGAGGTTGCAACCCATCCTCCAATACTTCGACATATAACTGGATGATGGACAATGGTGTGCGCAGCTCATGAGCAATATCTGCCACCATCTGCTTTCTTAGATGCTTTTGAACTTCCAATGCATGAGCCATGTCGTTAAACGCTTGCGTCATCTCGCTGATTTCACCGCTGCCGGTTACTGCGAGTGGCATTACATCTTCTCCACTGGAGAGACGCCGGGAGGCAGAGCTCAACCGGCGCAATGGTTCGGCAATACGTTGGGCTAAGAAAACACTAGCTATAAGTGCCNNATTATGCGAATAGATGTGCTGCGTAATAACCCGACAGACTCAGACGTTTCCTCTGACAATATTATCAGTTTGCCTATAGATCCCGTCTCGCCATCAAGAGTGATAGCTTGTTGCTTGAATTCTGCTGGTAAAGGTTGCCCGGTAGTCAACAGTTCCTGGCTGTCTGCAACGACCAAATCGTCCTTATCAGTCAAGATGACTCTATTAGCTATCAACGCAATGTCCCATCTCTCGTCTATAAAACCGATGTTTGCTTCAAACGAAAGGTTCTCTGTCAATGGCTGATTCCAATGATCGACTAAGGCCTGGGCATCGTCCCAGGAGCCGGCTCGTTCATAATGGTCAATAAAAAAAGGCGCCAGTCGAAAAGCATATCGTTGGTTAATCGCTGAAATCCCATAAAATCTCTGAAATGGAATTTGCTGTGCAATGAAGATCAGAATGCCGATGCTGATGATGATGACGATTAGAAAGCTGAACAACAACTGGCCGCGGATCCCGCTGAAGAAGTTTTTAATCATAGCGGTACCCAACGCCGAAGATAGTTTTAATTCACTGCGGATCGGTGGGGTCGTTTTCAATCTTTTCCCGCAATTGGCGGATATGGACGTCTACACTGCGGTCCAGCCCCTCATAGTCGTGCCCGAAGGCTAGTTCGACCAATCGTGACCTGCTCAGTACGTGACCCCGGTGCTCCATTAATGCAACAAGAACAGAAAATTGGTTTGGCGTTAAATCGATCCGCTTCCCGCCCAGGGAAACCATATGCGCATCTACTTCAACAAGGAGCTCGCCGTCCTTAATGGCACGAGAGGCATTGGTAGAACGGTCCAGGCGGCGGAATATTGCTCGAACCCGGGCAACCAACTCTTTGGGGCTAAATGGTTTGGTGACATAGTCATCTGCGCCCAGTTCAAGACCGATCAGGCGGTCTGTCTCCTCCACTCGGGCGGTTAGCATGACGATGGGGACGTTGGCAATAATACTATTTCTCTCTCTACGTATCGCCCGGCATACATCCAGTCCATCCATACCCGGCAAGTTAAGGTCCAGGATGACCAGGTCAGGATGCTCAGAGCGTGCCAGCGCCAGACCGGTTTCACCATCGGTAGCTAAGAGAGTGGTGAAACCGGCCTTTTCAATATAAGTTTGTACCCAGTGTGCGATTTTTCTTTCGTCTTCAATGATCAGTACAGTACGTGTCATTTGTATCCTTGATAGGGAATTAAGTGATCACACCTGTATCGGTCACGGTCTGCGTTTGGGTGGAGATATATTGCCGGGAAGTCCATCTGGCAACGAAAATCCGGAAAGACGATCATTCAATTGTACACGCAGTTGATTCATGTCAAGGCTCGCTTGCTGCCAGTTACCCATGGATAGCTGTTGCGTCAGTCCATCTATATTCGTTGACAGAAACCCTAATAGAGGACCTCCCTGGGCATTGAGACTGGCAGCAGCATTGGAACCTGCCTGGCCGATCTTGTCAAGCTCGGATCTTGACAAGTTATTATCGCTAAAGGCAGTATTGATCGTCTCGAGATAGTTAAAAACCTGCTGAATGGCTTCTTCCTGGTTTCCGGCGATGTTGGTTGGCTGGATCTGTTCTACTGCAGTGGTTCGGGCTGCCATCTCTGCTTGAACACTCTGCTTCCATGTTTCAAACTCCGCTTGGACGCCTTGAATGGATTCAGAAGCTGCCATCGCCGTCGTCTGCAATTGCGAAATGGTTTCTTGTACCAGTTCCAGCCCTGCAGCTAAGGATTCGCTAATTTCAGCCAGGATTGCATTCATTGCCTCAATGCCAGCGGCTATCTCATCTAATTCCTCCTCAATAGCCGCTAATTGGTCTATGGTGGTTTGAGCCAGTTCCTCAAATTGCGCATAATAGTCGGCAATGAGGTCATCTACCTCGGCCAAGGTGTCATCAGCGAGTTGGACGTAAACATATATAGTTTCCAACTCTTCATCTGTAATTTCGCCGTCAGCAGCCGCATTTGTAGAGGCCGTAGTGTAGGATTCTGTAGCAGCGACAGCTTCATCCACGGCTTCATCGATCATTTCAGCCAGTTCGGCTTCTGTCTGGGCTGCATACGTCTCGAATGCTTCGTCGACGGCCGTATCCACTGCCTGATCAACAGCTTCCGCAATGGTTGTTTCTAATTGTGCTTCAAATTGAGCAGTAGCAGCGACGGCGGCATCCACCGTGGCGGCCATGTCAGGTTCTGTCAGTTGTGGTTCGTTAATGCCGCAAGCAGTAAGCATTACGAACAAGAACATTGACACCGGTATTAAGCGTATATATTGTTTCATCGTTTTATCCCTCACTTTAGTGTATGAAGTGCGATTGAGCAGGGCCCATTGCTGAATATCGGAAAGAGACGGCCTTGCATAGTCTCTGGCTAATCCGCTCAGCCTGTTCTGGTGATAGAAAATCGTATTCCACAGCAATATCCAGGCGGGTTCAGGAAATTAATTCGATTCGGCTTACCTCAATCGATGACCTTATAAAGTCAAATAGCACCTGAACTATAGATCCTGAATGTTTAGAAGTAGCGAGGAAAATGTGAATTTTTATCGATGTTAAATGATAAGCGGGTGCACTCGTTGTGGTGACCTCTTCAGGGNNAATAGTGGTTGAGGTTCTTTTTCATCATGAAATGATAAGTATTAAGAAGCAATGTGTGGTAATGAGAGTAAATAGGCGTTTCAATATTGTCTCCTTACACACATATATACTCCATACCGACTACCCACCCACAACAAAAACGCCCCGCGCGAGCAGCGCGGGGCGTATCTTATAGCTCTGGGGTTCTTAGATATCGAGGTTGGCCATCTGCTCGTAGAACTTCCAACGGGTGATGACATCCTCGCGGATCGCCTCCAGCAGCATCCCTGCCCGATCTGGATCGGACTGGCGTAGTACCCGGAAGCGATTCTGCTTGTACATAAACGTCTCGATGTCCTCGGTCGGCACCTTGGAGTCGAGCTGCAGCGGGTTTTTGCCCTGGTCACCCAGCCGTGGATCGTAGCGGAAGAGCGGCCAGAAACCACTCTTCACAGCATCTGTGTGAATATCTGTGGCCGTGGTCATGTCGATGCCGTGGGCAATGCAGTGAGCGTAGGCGATGATCAGCGAGGGGCCATTATAGGATTCGGCTTCGCTCATCGCCTTCACTAGCTGGGTCATATTGTCGCCGTACGCGACCTGGGCTACGTAGATGTTGCCATAGGTCATGGCGATGGCCCCCAGATCCTTCTTAGGCATGTCCTTTCCCGCAGCTGCGAACTTTGCCACTGCGGCGCGCGGCGTGGCTTTGGAGGCCTGCCCGCCGGTATTGGAGTACACGCCGGTGTCCAGCAAGAGGACGTTCACATTCTTGCCCGATGCCAGCACATGGTCCAGACCGCCGTAACCGATATCATATCCCCAACCATCGCCGCCCAATATCCAGACGGATTTGGGAACCAAGAAGTCGGCGATGCTCAGTAATCGCTCGGCCTGCGGGTCTTTCTTCTTCTCGAGTAGCGCCTTGAGTTCGTCAACCCGCCCGCGCTGAATTTCGATCCCCTCCTGTGTCGAGACGTCGGCATCCAGGATTTCCTTCGCTAACGCTGCTTTGCCATTCAGCTTGACCTGGTCCAGCAGTTCCCTGGCAAATTGGCCTAATTTGTCGACGGTGAGGCGCATACCCATGCCAAACTCAGCGTTGTCCTCAAACAGTGAGTTCGACCAGGTTGGACCCCTGCCGTCGAAACGCGGCGTATAGGGTGTTGTCGGCAGGTTGCCGCCGAAGATGGATGTGCAACCGGTTGCATTAGCGATGATGGTGCGATCCCCGAAAAGCTGGGTGAGCAGCTTGACATACGGCGTCTCGCCGCATCCTGCGCAAGCACCGGAGAATTCGAACATTGTGGGCAGGAACTGCGAGCCCTTGGTGGTGAAGCGGTTGAATAGCGCTGGATCGGGGTCGGGGATTGTGAGGAAGTAATCCCATTTTGCAGCTTCCTGCTCTCGGAGCGGAGGCTGGGGCGCCATATTGATCGCCTTGCGGTCTGTCTTCTGGCCATCCGCATCCTTGGCAAAGGCCGGGCATATATGGACGCAGTTGCCGCATCCGGTGCAATCCTCCGGCGCCACCTGCAAGGTATACAGCATATTCTCCAGGCCGCGACCCTTCGCCGGCACAGCCTGCCAACCTTCCGGCTCATCGCCGTTGGCGAGGGATGCGTCGTAGATCTTAGGCCGGATCGTGCCATGCGGGCAGACAAAGGCGCACTGGTTGCACTGGATGCACGCCTCCGGATCCCAGACCGGAATCTCTAGACCGACGTTTCGCTTTTCGTACTTTGTCGTTCCAACGGGATAGGTGCCGTCGTTTGGCAGCAGGGAAACGGGGAGTTCCTCACCTCGACGGGCAATCATNNGCCGGTTACCTTTTGCACAAACTCAGGTGCATGCGCAGGAACCGGTGGAAGCATACCGAGCTTAGATGTCACTTTCTTCGGCATGTCGACCTTATGAATCCGCTCAAGGGCCAGGTTGGCAGCTTTAACGTTCATATCGACGACTTTCTTGCCTTTGCTGCCATAGGTATCTTCGACAGCCATCTCGATCATGTCCAGCGCTTGCTCTTCTGGCAGGACGCCGGATATTTCGAAGAATGCGCTTTGCATGATTACGTTTATGCGGCCACCCAATCCCAGTGATTTCGCTAGCGAGTAACCATCGATGACATAGAAGTTCGCTTTCTTATCAATCAAAGCCTTCTGCACCTCTGCGGGTAAGTGATCCCATACCTCATCCGCTGGATAGGAGCTGTTCAGCAGAAAAGTGCCCCCGGGCTTGAGGCATTTGAGCATGTCGTAGCGCTCCAGGAAGTGAAACGCGTGGCAAGCCAGGAACTCCGCCTGTTGGATCAAGTAGGTGCTTCTAATCGGGTTAGGGCTGAAGCGCAGGTGGGATATGGTCATTGCGCCTGATCTCTTTGAGTCGTAGACGAAGTATCCCTTGGCGTAATAATCGGTGGCCTTGCCGATGATCTTGATCGAGTTCTTATTCGCACCCACGGTTCCGTCAGCGCCCAGACCGTAAAACATGGCCCGGTGGACTTCATCGCCCTCCGAAGAGAAGGCGTCATCCCACTCTAGGTTTGTATGTGTCAGGTCGTCGACTATGCCGACGGTGAAGTGGTTTCTCGGCTTCTTCTCGGCCAAATTGTCCAGCACGGATTTCGCCATCCCGGGGTTGAATTCTCTTGAGCCCAACCCGTAGCGCCCGCCGACAATGAGGGGTCTCTCGCTTTCGGCGATTTCCCCATTTACGACGGCTTCGCTGATTGTGTTCTGGACATCCAGGTAAAGCGGTTCGCCTCCCGCACCTGGTTCTTTTGTGCGGTCGAGCACAGCGACGTGCTTTGCTGTTTTCGGTAGAGCTTTAAGCAGTGCCTCCCCGCTGAAGGGGCGGTACAGACGCACTTTTATTAACCCGACTTTTTCTCCCTGTGCGGCGAGGTATTCCACCAATTCGTGCATGGTGTCTGCGCCAGAGCCCATCATTATCACGACACGCTCAGCATCGGGTGCACCAACATAGTCGAAGAGATGGTACTCGCGCCCGACAACCTCCGCGAAGCGGTCCATCGCTTTCTGAGCCATCCCAGGTACTTTCGTGTAATAGGCATTAACAGTCTCGCGCGCAGCGAAGAATACATCGGGGTTCTGGGCAGTCCCGCGTATAGAGGGGCGATCTGGCGAAAGACCCCGCAAGCGGTGCGCCAAGACCCAATCATCGTCGATTAACGCCCGCATATCATCGTGGGTGAGTTCTTCTATCTTCTGTATCTCGTGGGACGTACGGAAGCCGTCGAAGAAATGCAGGAAAGGAATGCGTGATTCGAGCGCTACCGCCTGGGCGATGAGGGCGAAGTCCATCACCTCCTGGGGGTTATTGGAGGAGAGCAGCCCCCAGCCCGTCGAGCGGGCGGCCATCACGTCGCTGTGATCGCCGAATATCGATAGCGCCTGCGCGGCGACAGCGCGAGCGGCGATGTGGAAGACGGCCGGCGTTAATTCTCCGGCAATCTTGAACATGTTGGGCAGCATCAACAACAAGCCCTGTGAAGCCGTGAAAGTCGTCGTCAGGGCGCCTGTTGTCAGCGCGCCATGAACAGCTCCAGCGGCGCCGCCCTCAGCTTGCATCTCTGTTACGCTGGGAACCATTCCCCAGATGTTTGGCTCCCCTCGCGCGGCCTTCTCGTCGGCGATTTCCCCCATCGGCGATGATGGGGTAATTGGATATATTGCAATAACCTCGTTCGTCGCGTAAGCAGTATGCGCGGCTGCGGCATTCCCATCGTAGGGTACTAGCTTTCGCTTGGCTTTCTTTGTGGCCATTTGGTACTCCTTTTGAACCAATGTGATGTAATTTAAGAGGTATGCGTATAAGCGCGCAGAACCCCTTGGGATATCCCAGATGAGTCTATTGTCCTGTCTGGTACAGCAGTAGTGTAAATGTCATCCTAAACCGGAGGATACCTGTTACTATTATTGAGCATTCCTATGGGTTGATCCTAAATTCGAGCGAAATAGACACTTACGGAGGTCCAATGCCAAACATAAAAACAACCTATATGGGCATCGAATTAAACTCGCCGATCGTCGTTGCTGCAAGTTCGATTTCCAGTTTCATCGACCGGATAAAGCTCGCCGAACAAGCCGGCGCGGGCTTGCTCGTAATCCGCTCCCTCTTCGAGGAACAGATTCTCATGGACGCTCTGCGGCTTGAAGAAGAACTCTCAGTTGGCGCCGAGAATTTTCCCGAGGCGCTCTCCTATTTCCCGGAGATGGAACACGGCAAGGCGGATGAGCATCTCATGTGGATCGAAGAGGCGCGCAAAGAAGTTAAACTGCCGCTTATCGCCAGTCTAAACGCCGTCTCATCAGGTGGATGGATTAAGTACGGCAAACAGCTTGAATCTACCGGAGTGGATGGACTGGAACTCAATGTTTACAGCGTCGCCGCAGATCCGAAGGTCAACGGCGCAGTTCTTGAGGCGCAGCTGTACGAGATCGTTGAAGCTGTTATCGGTGAGGTCGACATCCCCGTTGCCGTCAAGCTCAGCCCTTTCTATACATCGATCGCCAATGTGGTATCTGAAGTGGACAAGCGCGGCGCGAAAGCCGTGGTTCTCTTCAACCGCTTCCTGCAGCCAGTCATCGACCCAAAGACTGAAACGCTGATATCGGAGATGGTATACAGTTCGCCCGAGGAGATGAAATTACCTCTGCGCTGGGTCGCGCTGCTCTACGGACGGGTGAAGACCGACCTGGCCTTGAGCACCGGTGTCCATTCGGGGTTGGACGCCGCCAAGGCGTTCCTCGCCGGCGCACAAATCGTGCAGACCGCATCCGCTTTACATCAACAAGGGATCCCCTACATCTCGACAATGATCCGCGAATTGGAGGGGTGGATGGATGAGCATAACTACAAGAACCTCGACGACTTCCGCGGGAAGATGAGTCAGATAGAGACCGATGACCCCTTTGCATTCGAACGGGCTCAATACATGAAATTACTGCTTGGTCAGCAATAAGTTTTCTACTGACTCAAATGGGTTCGTCTCACTATTTATCACGGGGTTAATAAAAAGAGGGTGTCCATGATTGGACACCCTCTTCCGGTTTCTCGATGTCCTGCGCTTAGAACAGATTAAGGGTGTAGGGGAAGACCAGGTTCAGGATCAACCCGAGCACGAACAACCCGCCCGCAAGCTTGCCGTGATGAAAAGCTGCAGAGACAAACCAGAGCGGCCAGACCGGGTAGTCCGGGGGCGGCTCGCTCGGCTTCGGCTCGTTGTAGATTTTCAACACCATCGACAAGCGTGGTATGGCAAAAAAGACCAGCAGCACCCATACCGACAGCGTGCCAGTGAGGACGAGAATCGCGGCGATCAGATAATAGCCTACCATCAACGCCTGGTTCAGCCAAAGAGATGCTTTATCGCCGATGATCACCGGGATTGTGCGTATCCCTTTTACCTCATCCAGCTCGCGTTTATCAATGTGTTTTCCAACGAGTACGGTGGTGACGATCAACGCATACGGCACGCACGCCAGCCAGACCCCGGGCGATGGCATTTCCCCTGCAGTAACGAAGTAAGTGCCCCCAATCATCAGGGGGCCCCACACCAGGAAGACTCCTGGCTCGCCCAGGCCATGATGTTTGAGTTTTAACGGTGGGGCTACATAGAACACACTGATGAAAAGGCCCGCTAGGGCAAAAATTAATACCTGCCAACCCATACTGATGACGAAGTAGATAAGGATCAGTAGATCGATCAGGTTAACCGTCAGGATTGCAGTGAGTAAACCGCGTTTACTGATCATGCCGCTCAGTATTGGGTGGGGGGAGTATTGCGCTCGGGCATACTCATCTGTGTCAACGCCAGCCTCAAGATCGAAGTAATCGTTGATCATGTTGTTGGCGGCATGTGCGAGGACCAGGCCCACCAGCGCTAACGCGAAGTGGTACCAATTAAAGTGTTCGGTTAGTGCCGCCGCAAGCAATCCCCCGATCAAGCCCGAGGTGATCGTCATCGAAAAAACCGCCGCCCGGGTGATGATCAACCACTTACTGACAACATCCATCTCCTTGTCAGGTGATAGATTTACGGTTTCGAGTACTTCCTTCCAGTTGGAAAGTAGAGACATGAACCCTCCGAAGAATATGAAATCCGATTCCCGGTCGGGAGTGTATCAGGTCCCATATAGCTTGTACAGATTTCATCGAATCCGAAGTTAGGAAATCGCCGTTTAGCAGCTTATAGATTGCTCCCAGCGGAAGTAACGCGCCAAGGTCTCTCCTGAAGAGGATAAGCCAGTTTCACTCAGGATTGGGCGATCGAACAGGCCTTTTGTAAAACAAAGTGATGATACGCAAAAGGACCGTGAATTTGGCGCTCATGGACTCGTTCATCGAAACCGTTCTCCCAAAACTCAAACCAAATTTCATCGAACGTATATAGACCATAGGTCTTTACAAGTGGCTTGAATAGCTTCGTAATTACACTTGGAAAAACCATATCAATCCAAATAAGGTGCCCATCTAACCTTAATACCCTGGCAATTTCACAAACCGCTTGAGGCCAAGCTGCTATGTGATGGAACACATCCTGCGAGATAACCAAATCGAAACTGGCATCTTCAAATGTGAGCTCTGCCGCATCCTCAGCACGAAAATGGAGGTGGGCGTTCTCTCCATACAACTCCCCAGCAATCTGGACTTGCTCGGGGTCAAAATCCGTGCCGTAGACATTCATGTCGTACTCGCTTGATAAGAACGCTGATAAAGTTCCTATACCGCATCCAATTTCAAGCACATCATGAATGTTTTGAATATTCAAGCCATTAAGCCTGTTTCGAACTGCTTCAATATTACGGTCGCCTTTTTTCTGACGATTAACAAACAGTTTCTCGAACTTCGTCATTGCCATCTAGATTTCCTTTGCGAAGCTCTCTTCATCATCTCAAATTGCTGCGAGTCTGGCGATCCACCGATCCTCACTCCCAGCGGAAGTAGCGCGCCGCCGCCCCGCCAAATACAACGAGTATGCCTGCAAGTACTGCAACCTCAAATATATGATCCGCAAACGGTTCTCCGAACCACAATCCCCGGAGTAAGCGAGCGACGTAGGTGAGAGGTAAAAAATCTGAAACGCGTTGAAGCGAGGGCGGCAGTAATTCGATGGGCATCCCCGCCCCTGACAAGAACATCATCGGGTAGAAGATGACCATTCCGATAACTTGGGCCACACGCGCACCCGAAGCGATGCTGGCGATGAGGTAGCCCATCGAACTCATGGCTAAGCCGGAGAGTATCACCGCGAATAGTAAAAACAGGATGTTCCCATCAAATTGAACCCGGTAGAGCAGCCAGCCAACAGTGAAAAGCAAGGCCATTCCGAGAATCGTCATCGTTATATTGGTCAACAGGTCGGAGGTGATATAAGTGAGCGGGCTCATGGGAGTAGCACGAAACCGCCTGAGGACGCCTTGCTCGCGATATCCTGCCGTATTGATGGGCACAGAGAGAAGGCCAATCGTACCCAGGATCAGGGCTGAATATGCCGGGATGGATACGTCCATACTCCCTAATCCACCGAAAATCGGCGATGGGTCGTTGCCATACATGGCACCGAAGATCAAGATCAGCATCGTTGGGAATGCCAGGGTGAAGAACGCCGTAATGGGTTCGCGGATGTATAGTTTGATCGAAGTCTTCGTCAGTTCGCTTAAGCCACGCATCTTCTTACTCCCTCACCACTCTCCCCGTCAGGGAGAGGAATACGTCTTCCAGGTTGGGCTGCTCTGTCCG
>LGOV01007268.1_pt1 | contig 11954 bp, 11 predicted proteins | sample 469881 | NCBI WGS metagenome assembly LGOV01 (sample SAMN03857199, study PRJNA290197) | marine sediment metagenome | biome: marine cold seep biome; feature: cold seep; material: marine sediment; isolation source: sample #5579, elevator 3A push core 41 containing 12 cm of sediment... ...
ATAATGTAAGTCAGTACTAACATACAAAAAAGGAGGAGTTATGTTAAATAAAATAACAAACTTAATTTTAAAAAGACCAATGATAATTTTGCTTGCTAGCCTTTTAATATTTGCAATATTGCTTGCAGGTGTTATGAAAATTGAAATGGCAACAGGTAATGATACTTTAATTGAGCCAAGTACTCAGGAGTATCTTGATAATTATAATTATCAAGNNNAGTGATCCAATTATAGTTATATATAAAGGGGAAAGTGTACAGGATTTATTTACTGTAGAAAATCTTACGGGATTAAAAACTTTACAAACACAACTACTTAATTATGAAGAGGTGTTTGTTGTAAATAGTCCAGCCGTTTTATTTCCTGTAATACCTGCCCAGCAAGCAATGCTTGACGCAAGCATATATGATGAATTTGGAAACTTAAAAACAATGTTTTCAGAATTTGTTATAGATGACCAATATATGAGAATTGCTATTGTACTTAAGGGGGAAGTCCCTGATACTATTGTAATAGAGATAATTGATACTATTAATATCTTCCTAGAAGAGGAAGGATTAACCGATACTACTCTAGTTTCTGGGAAACCAGTGCTAGATTTATCAATAAAAACTTCTATGACTTCAAGCATGCAACAGATGATGGCACTATCAGCACTATTAATGATTATTATCTTATTCATAGTGTTTAGAGTAAGATGGCGTTTACTGCCACTTAGCTTAATATTAATTGCTGTTATTGCAACTATAGGAATTATGGGTTGGCTTAATATNNGTTGTTGTACTACTTATTGTATTTAGAGTTAGATGGAGTTTATTACCACTTGTGATAATCTTATTTGCTGTTATAGCAACAATAGGTATTATGGGATGGTTAAGTATAGGCTTAACAATGGTTTCAATGGCCGTATTCCCTGTTTTAATAGGATTGGGAATTGATTATTCTATTCAGTTCCAAAGTAGATATGCGGAAGAAATATTAGGAGGTGAAAGTAATGAATAATAAAAAAGATGTAAAAAAAGCATTAAAAAATACAATAAAAAAACTAGCGCCTTCAATAATTACGGCAGTAATTGCCACAGGCTTAGGGCTGTTAAGTTTATATACTTCACCTGTTCCAATGATTCAAGATTTTGGTAAAATGCTAACAATAGGGTTAATAATTAGTTTTACAGTAGCTCTATTTATATTGTTATCTATTTTAGTTATAAGAGATGATATATTTTATAAAGAAAAAGCAAGAAAAAAGAAAGTAAAAAAGCAAAACAAAACCTTTGAGAAGGTTATGGGAAAACTTGCAAAAGGAATATTAAAATTTAAATATGTTATTATAATACTTGCACTGCTTACTGCAAGTGTTGGTCTATATTTAGACCAACAAGTAGGAATAGAAACAGATATAGAAACTTTTATGCCACAAGATTCCCAGGAACTTCAAGACATTCAGGAATTAAGAACAATTATAGGTTCCACAGAACAACTAGCTATAGTTTTTAGTGGAGAAGATGTTTTAATACAAGAAAATCTTGATTGGATACTAAGTGCACAAACGGGTTTAATGGCAGAATTTTCTGATGAAATTTTATCTATAAAATCTATAACTACAGTTCTAAGTCAATTAACAGAACTACCCTTAACAGAAATAACTGTTTCAAACTTGATTGTAAATGTACCAGAAAGTCAACTTAAAATGTTTATAAATGATACTCACACAAATGGAGTACTTTTAGTAAGTATAGAGTCTTTAGAGCCTGAGGTTTTAGAAGAATTTATTGATGATTTGAATGACTTTTTATCATTACAAGACACAGATATGAATGTGACTGTTACAGGTCAAGCGGTCATTGATGTTTCTATGATCACTGCTCTAACAACAGGAAGATATACAATAACTCTTATAGGCTTATTGCTTGTGTTTTTAGGGTTATTAGTAATATATCGTAACCCATTAAAAGCTTTAACACCACTAATTCCAATTAGTTTTATTGTTGGTTGGTCAGGGGCATTTATGTATACTTTTGGCTTAGTATATACGCCGCTAACTGCAACATTAGGAGCTTTAATAATTGGAATAGGAACAGAGTTTACTATTTTAGTAATGGGTCGCTATTATGAAGAAAAAGAAAAAGCAGAAAATAATGATGAAGCAATTATAACAACTCTTAAAAAAATGGGCAGACCTATAATAGCTTCTGCATTAACCACGATTGGTGGATTTAGTGCACTTGTTGTTTCTGACTTTGCAATTTTAAATAATTTTGGTATAATGACTTTAATAAACATTTCATTAGCACTGTTAGCCAGCATTGTTATACTGCCAGCAGTTCTATCAATTCAATTTGGAATAATTAAAAAGTTTAAAACAAAAGCAAAATAATTTGAGGTAATAAATGAAAGATAAAACAGAGCAAATAATTAAAGCCAGTACAGAAGTTTTTGTAGAAAAAGGATATATCCTTGCAACAACCAAAGAAATAGCATTAAGAGCCGATGTGGCAGAAGTTACAATTTTTAGAAAATTTGGTACAAAGCAAAAATTATTTGAGCTTAGTGTTAGGGGTGTTGTAGATAATAAATTTAATATTGCATTAGGCACCAGCAAAAAACTAAGTAAACAAGATTTTTTTAGATACTTATTAGATGACAGATTAATGATGGTTTCAAAAAATATTAATGTTGTTAAAATGCTAATAAGTGAAAGCTTGGCGAATAATTTGCCTATTGAACTTCAATTCACTCAAGTTATTTTTGGTAACATAAAATTAGCTATAGAAGAATATTTTAGTAATAGTATAAAAAAAGAAAATTACGAAACTTATTCTAAACTAGTTGGGGGAATTTTACTAAGTTCTGTAATTTTGCCCAGCAAAAAACTTTATTGTAAATTAAATTCTACAGAAAAAGAAAAATATTTAGATGGATTTTTAAATATGATATAATTTAATAAATTTATTAGTAAAGGGGAAAATATGAAATATAAAGCATTTTTATGGGACAATGATGGGGTTATTTGTAATTCCAATATATTCCACGAACAAGGTTATAGAGACATATCAAAGAAATATTATAAAGACATTAATTATACATCAGAGCAACACGCCACACTGCTAGGAGTTAATACACATGACACATTTGTTGCTATTTTAGAAATGAATGGAAAAGGTGATATAATTCATCTTCCTGAAACTCAAAAAATAATTAATGAAATGGAAGAGCTTAAAAAACAAGACTTTCAAACTCGTTGTGAAAATGTTACAGAAGAGGTTTTATTTAAAGGGATGAAAGAAGTTTTAAAAGCTGCTTATGAAGCAGGGTTAATAAACATCATTACCTCATCTTCTTCAAGTGCAAGAGTAATGCTAGAGCGAGCAGGCGCAATTAAGTACATACATTATGTTGTTGATACAGCAAGAGGTTCTGTTGATTGTATAACTGAAACTGCTATTAAAAACAACAAAATACCAGGCAAACCAGCCCCAGACTTATTTGAAATAGGTTTTATGCGTGCAAGTGAAATTTTACCAGGACTTAAAAAAGAAGAAGTACTAGGATTTGAGGATGCCACAAACGGCGTTGCTGCAATTAAAGGTGCAGGAATCGATGCTTTATATATTGGAGATGTAAATCATCCAAGCAACAAAGAAGCATTTGAAAAAAAATTTAAGGTACAACCAGATTACATTGTAGAACACTCTTCACAAATAACGCTTAAAAAACTGGAAGAATTAATAAATGAAAAAGAAGTAAGTATATCATTATAAAATTATTAAAAAAGATGAGAATGAGTCTCATCTTTTTTTTGGTATAGTGAAGCACTCATCGTATAAACACTTTTAGTGTGGTTGTGATGAGAAATGCATTTAAGCTGATATTGACATAAAAACATTTTAATGGTAAAATATTTAAACAAGAGAAAAATAATAATAGAGTTTAGGAGTTCTAAATGGCAAAACAACGACTTACATATGAAGAGTTTGAAAAATTCTCATGGGAGGAACAAGAGGCTAATAAAAATTTATTAGCAGTTAATTATTTTGATTCATTACCAAAAAAAGAAAAAAATATTTTGAAAGAAAAATATGGTAAAATAATATTTAATAAATCTCTTTGTTTTCATAGCATAGGAAACTCTTTATTGAAGATAGATTCAATTTTTCATTATGGAATTAACTCGAAAAACTTTAGTGCTACAGTTGACAGTATTGTAAGGGAAAGAAAAAACCAGATTCTTATTAAAAAACATGGCTATAAAAAATTTAAGCCTGCAAAAAGTATAAAGGTCGCATGTAATTATGGTATTTCAAGAAATGGTGGTAAGTATGTTTCAGTAGTTCTATCACCAGCAACTATTTCATTAGGTGAGTATTTTTCTGATAAAAAGAAGTGTATTAATCAGGAAATAATAGACAAGTCAGGATTTTTGTTTAGTGATAACTATGCAAAAGATGTTTTTGTTTCAAGTGATTATAGCCGTGCAGGTTTTGCATGGTCAAAATACTGTACTTCTGGTGTGACATTTATACTGAAAAATCAGGTACCTAAAGACATAAATAGTTATAATGATAAACTTAAAAAAGATGGACAAAATGCTGGGTATTACGATGAATTACATGTAAGAGAGACTATACAACCTGAGGATTTTGTAGGCTTAATGGTAAATAAGGAAGAGTTAAATAAGCCAATTAAAAATTTAGAAGTATTTAAAAACACTTACCCAGTACAATATCCTCATGTGACAAAGGAATTTATACAAAGCATGAAAGGTCAATTTAATTTAGGGCCAAATGTTATGGAATCACTACTTCTATATTTAAGTTCAGAAATCAGCAAACAGCACACAACCGCTGCTTACAGAAAAATTTATTATAAATCTAAATATGCACATGGACTTGGGGATGATGATATTTATTTTGGTAAAAAACTTTTTCCAAAAAAACTCCTTCAAAACTCTATTTCCAAAGTTTACGGAAAATATTTAGACAAAAAGGAACCAACCTTAAAAGATATATTATATTATTATCAAAAAAAATATAACCTAGATCTTCCTATATATCACTTGGATGGAAAAGAGATAGAGGTTGATTATTCAAACTGTATTTATAATGATAAGAAAGTAATAAACAGAGAAATGGAAGCTGACATTAGAAAAGATATTGATGAAGATATTAAATATCAAAAAGATAATTTTTATAAAGAATTAGATATTGAGCTTGATAATGGACAAAATAATAAAATTATCAATAAAACAAAAAATACTCAAATTAAAAATTTTGAGAAAGAAGAGAAAATTAATGATTTGAATGGATAATATTTTCAAATATTATAAATAAAAACAATTATAAAAAAGATGAGAATAAGTCTCATCTTTTTTATGTTACTGTGAAGTATTTACCATATAAATCTTTTTAGAGTTAGTACAACAGAAGATAATGCATTCATATCTGATATTGACAAAATAATAAGATATATGATATAATTCCAACAATAAAACATTAATATAATGAGGTAATATAATATGATAACAAGAAAAGAAAAAAGATTAGCTGCAAAAATTATAGAATTATATACTAGTGGAAATAATGAGGATGTTAGCATTGTAGAGTATATGGATAATATAGTATATCCTTTAAAATTTTTAAAATTATTCTTCAATGGACACACCAGTAAAAATTACAGTATACATAACTATGAAACGAAGGATTCTTCTAAAGAGTATATTGATAGTCATTATGGTTATGTGATTTTACCTAAAATTAAGAAAAAGATTTTAATTATTAAAGAGTTATTAAATAATGCAAGCGAGGCTGTTAAAGTTGAAGTTATAAAGGATTATGAATATATGAGTACATATATTGAAAATCTAACTGACGAAACGAAACTAGCAATGATAAAACAAAATGGGTCTGTTATTAGACATATAAATAAGCTAACCGAAGAAATGCAAATTGAAGCAGTAAATCAATATAGTTCTCTAATTGAATATATTGAAAAACCGACCGATGCAGTGCAAATTATAGCGGTTAAAGATTATGCAAGAAATATGTATAAAATAGTCAGACCTTGTAAAGAGGCTCAACTTATAGTAGCAAAAGAAGATCCTACTTTTCTTAGTGGGACATATAGTATTTGTGAAGAGGCTCAACTGATAGCAATAGAAGCAAGTCCATGGAATGTTAGATATATTATGAATCCAACTGAAAAAGTTCAACTTATAACAATAAAGAAAGACATAAATGCATTTGAATATATAAAAAATCCAACTGAAAAAGCAATGATAGAAGCGGTTACTATGTATGGAAGTGCAATAAGGCATATTTATTCACCAAGTGAAGAAGTGCAACATATTTCAATAAAAGCAAATATTGACAATATAGAAGATATTCGCAATCCAGCAGAATCATCTATGATGATAGTTGTGAAACAAGATGGTTTGAAAATTGAGCATATTGGTAGACCAACCAAAAAAGTTAAGATTACAGCACTAAAACAAAACGGTAATGCAATTGAGTTTATTTCTAATCCAAATGAAGAGCTTAAACTTACAGCAGTAAGACAAAATAGTGAAGCAATTAAGCATATCGAAGATGCAACCGAAGAAATGAAGTTTATAGCAGTAAGACAAAATGGTTTAGTAATTAAGCATATCAAAGATGCAACTGAAGAAATGAAACTTACAGCAGTAAAACAAAATAGTAAAGCAATTGAGTATATCGAAGATGCAACTGAAGAAATGAAGACGATTGCGAAATTTAATTCTAAATCCTTAGAAGAAATTTTTGAAAAAGGACAACCTGAGGAATTTTTTAAAGATTATTCAGTAATAAATAATAGAAGTGGGTTAGAATTACATGGTTATGTTAAAGATATATTAATAGAAAAAATAAAAATAGAAGAAAAAACAAACAGCAAAAAAGAAATAGTTACAAAGGTTAAAGAGTTGATTGAAGCAAAGGAAGAACAACTTATATCAATCATTCAGGATAAGGCTGTAGAACAAGATAAGAAATTTGATGTAGAAAAAGAATATTTATCTTAATTAAATAAAAAAAGAGTGATTTTAAGCACTCTTTTTTTGGTACACCCGAAAGCTTGTAAGTACAACTGGGTTAGAGTCCTTTATATTAAATCATCATTAACTCAATAAAATTATGAATAATGTCAAAAAATCTACATTGACATAAAAATATTTTAATGGTAAAATATTTCAACAAAGGAAAAATAATATGAAGTGGATTGCATTACATAATAAAGAATTTGATAAAGTAAAATGTTCAAATTTCAATAAATATAATATAGCTACAACATGGCAAGGAAAGCCAATTGCAGGAACGTGGTTTTCTTTGGCTACTGTTCAGCCAAATAATGGCATTTGCCAATGGAATGATTACTTGGCGGGTCCCTCAAGTGAAATTTCTTCAAGATTACTTGCAAGTGTGGTTAATGAAAAAAATACGACCTTTTGTACTGAATTAGAGTTAAAACCTACCACAAAAATAATCAGCCTTTCGCAAATAGAAGAGGCCTTTGATGCCGTACTAGGTAAAAGCCAAATATTAAGGCAAGCATCATTTAGAGGTTATACTGATATAGTCTTATCTATTGATACAGAAAAGGATTTTAAACTTATTGAAAAATATTTTCCTAAATGGAGAGATAAAAATGAGACAGATTACTCAGAGTTTTGGAGTTATGTGACACAAAATTTTGAGGGTTGTCAATTTACACAAAATTTTTTTAATACAAAAGAAGCTGACTCTGCCTTTTTGAAAAGCAGTCTTTGTGTACCGTCGTTTGTTGTATTCAATAATAGAGCCTTTGAGTTTAATTGTTCTGAAAACTTTTTACATTTTAACAATACTCAAATTGATGAGCATTCAGAAGACGGAATTTCCGAGTTTATTAAAAAATATACAAAAGACACTGATTTTACTGCACCTACACATTTAAAAAATTTAATTATAATTAAAAAAATCATACAAATAAACAGATTAATTAATCCTAATTATTTTAAAGATAATAGATTTGCAAATCAATCTAAGCCAACCTTACAAGATATGGAAACAGCAGATATCTTTTTAAAAGAGCATTATAATATAGATATTATGAAAGATGACACTATTGGTTATGTTAGTATTAAGGAAAGAAAAATATACGGTAAAGACTTTGAAGAATTATCCCTGATAAAGGAAACAGAATTTATTGAGTCAGGACTGAAAGATAATAAAGAATCGAAATTAGGTTTTATTAAAGGCATTATAAAAAATAAGTTATTTCAAGTAGATGAAGTTATTAAATAATTTTAATTAAAGATGAGATTGATTCTCATCTTTTTTGTGATACTCGGGAGCTTTTACCGTACGAACTCTTTTAAAGTGGTAACCAGTGGTAATGTGTTTGGGTTATTATTTAATTATGATAAAATAAGATAGATAAATTAAAGTATAAAGAGGGTTTAATGGTAAATATAAAAAAGATAAGTACAGAGCAAAGAAATAAAAACACAATGAATATTGACATAGCTTCTACAAGAGAGATATTGGTTATGATAAACAATGAAGATAAAATTGTGCCGCTAGCTGTAGAAAAGGTAATTGACCAAATAGAAAAGGTTGTAGATATAGCAACTAAGACTGTTAGTGAAGGTGGTAGAGTAATTTATATAGGTGCAGGTACAAGTGGAAGGCTAGGTGTTTTAGACGCCTCTGAATGTCCGCCAACCTTTGGTGTTTCTAGTAATGTATTTGTAGGTATTATTGCAGGTGGTGATAGAGCTTTAAGAATATCAAGCGAAAGCACAGAGGATTCTAGAGAGGTTGTTATTAAAGATTTAAAAACTTTTAATTTAACAAAAAAAGACTTTTTAATAGGATTAGCAGCGAGTGGTAGAACACCATATTCGGTTAGTGCAGTTGAATATGCCAACTCTTTAGGTTGCAGCACGGCTTGTATTACAACAAGTCAAAATTCACCAATTGCTAAAGTTGCAAAATATCCAATTGAAGCAATTACTGGTGCAGAGCCGATTACAGGTTCAACTCGAATGAAATCAGGAACAGCTCAAAAATTAATTTTAAATATGATTTCAACTGCCACTATGATAAAGCTAGGAAAAGTTTATGAAAACCTTATGATAGATGTTAAAATGAGTAACAAAAAACTTGTATCAAGAGGTATAGGTTTTGTAATGACAGTGACAGACTGTGATGCAAAAACAGCAAGTCACTATGTAGAAAAATATGGTTCTGCAAAATTAGCTGTTTATGCAATAATAACAAAAACAGAAGATAAAGAAGCTATTAAACAAATTTTAAAAGATAATAAGAATAGCCTAAGAAAAGCATTAAATAGATAAAAATCATCATTATTAATGGGCTAAAACTAGAGCAAATTGATTTGCTCTTTTTTTAGTGTACACCGCTATTAACTTCACTCGAACCTTGAGTTTGTTATGGGTACGTTGAATTTGCTATTTAGTTGTGTTATAATAGTTACAGATTATATGTAGGTGGTTTTATGGAAAAGAATAAAAAGATAAATTATAATAATTTCAAATGGTCAAACGAAACCCTATCGTTTGAAAAAGAAAAGAGAGAAATAATAGATTTTGTTTCTAAAAACTTTTTACCAACAATAGTAAGTTATTATCCTAACAGTAAAAAACTAGATTATACTTTTCATACTTTTAAGGTTAATAAAGACATAGTTAATTTTAAGTATGATGTTTATTTAGATGCTTGGATTGTTTTTGCAAACAAAGAAATAGTTTTTAATTGTTATACTACCCCAGGGGAAGAGTATATTGATGAAAGAGGTCAACTTAAAAAATTAAACAACTATACTGAGTTTAATGCACTAGCAAATGCTAAAATTAAAGATACATATAAAAGCCTGTTAAAAGAGTTGCAAAAAGAATACGACGCACAACAAGAAAAGGGTGCAGTTCGTAAACTGAGGTCTAAAACAAATGGTGTTATATCGGCTAATGACATAGAAGGATACTGGACTAAAAGATTAACCAAACAAGAAAAGATGAAGTTTTTTGAAAGTAGTAAAAAGCAAATTGTGCCAGAGGCATTAGATGTAAACGATTACTTTAAAGTTTGTAAAATTCATTATGAAGTTAGCAATAAGCAGGGCGATAATCTTTTTATAGATGGAACACCAAAGGAGTGTTATTTAAAAAACAGCGATGGTAGATATGATGAATTTGACACCGTTGAAACAAAAGAGGACTTAGTAAACTGGCTTGATCAAACAGGAAAATATAAAGACAGATGGCAGGGTGGACATCCAACCGAAATTAAAAGAAGTAGAACATACTTAAATTTTTCTGTAAAAGAAGGTAAGGGACACTTTGTTTTATCGGGACTCCCTGCAAGCGCTGATGAGTTGATAAAAACCTATTTAGAAGCGGAAAAGCAAGGGATTAATATTGAATTATATAATTCCGAATATTATTTAAATGCGCTTAAAGGAAATGCTAAAATTAGAATTAGTGATAATTATTTTGAGCATGGATACCCTAACGAAAACTATGTAAGCCAAATGTATTGTGATAATTTAGAAAAACAAGAAAAAAAAGAAGTTATCTGGGATGAAATAAAGCTTTCAAAAATTAATATTAAAGAAGTACACGCAAATAATGGAAATGATCAGGAATATTAACATTTAAGCTAAGTTAGATTTATACTATATAATGCTTGATTCTTTGCAGGGTCACCAAAGACACAAGTGCGCCAAATTTATCTTTAGATATAATGCACTCGGAGGAATAATCAGTATTATTTAATGCTGATTTTTTATTAACTAATAGTTAAATTAAAAATATAGAATTAAATTGTATTAAATTTAATTCTATATAATCTCTTAATATGTTAAAATATGTAGTGTATAATTTGATTAAATGCTTTAGAAAAGTAGAGGAGATTATGGAAATATTAATTGTAATAGGAGTTTTAATAGTTTGTTGGTCTATCTATGAATACATTTATTTTAATAGCGAAGAGTTTAAAGGCATTAAAGAAAGTATAAAAAATCATACTCACAAGTGTAATGAATTAAACAGCCATATAGAAAAATTAAAAAGTGCATATATAAATATTAAGAAGATGGATTATGGACAAGCAAATTTTAGAGATAATAGTATATATAACTTTAAAAGAAATTATTGGAAAAAAATTAGTAATCAAGGTAATGTGCATAATTGTTCTTTGTCTGTTTGTCGAAATGCAAACCAGCAACCATTTAAATATATATGCAAATATTTCAACATTAAGGCAAATGAGGAATCACTAGAAAATTTTGAAGATATTTTAAATAAATTCTCTACTGTTGAAGAAGGTAAGTATTTGTTAAAAAATGAGCGCGATAAAATAGTAGATAGTATAAGTGATAAAATTCCTCTCTTAATAAGATTTATTAGAAAAAATCAATTAATAAAAAAGTTAGGATTTAAAAATATAGATATGAGTCAATTATATTTTCCTTCTTTTAAATTTCAGTATGTAAGTGCTGGAGGGAATAGCTCTATGTCAACCCAAATAGTATTTAATATTGAAAACTTAAATAAGTTCATTATTTATCTGTCAGAAATTATAAAATTCAGAAAAAGTGTAGCAGGGCAAAGAGCCTTAATGACTACTAAGCTTAGAGAAAAAATTAAGAGCAGAGATAAATATACTTGTAAAAGCTGTGGTTTATCTATATATGATGAACTAAACCTTTTATTAGAGATAGATCATATAATACCGCTTTCAAAAGGTGGTTTAACCGAGGAAAATAACTTACAGGTGTTGTGCTGGAGGTGTAACAGATCTAAAGGCAACAAAATTACCATTGAAAATAGTATGGTTCAGCATAATAGTGGATAAAAGAAAGATAAAAAATAATTCCAGCCAATATACTCAAAAAATAAATGAACGATAAAATTTAATAGATGAACATGATTTAACGTT
>LGOV01016001.1_pt1 | contig 11951 bp, 11 predicted proteins | sample 469881 | NCBI WGS metagenome assembly LGOV01 (sample SAMN03857199, study PRJNA290197) | marine sediment metagenome | biome: marine cold seep biome; feature: cold seep; material: marine sediment; isolation source: sample #5579, elevator 3A push core 41 containing 12 cm of sediment... ...
GTAGTATTCACTTCAATTACACTCATAATGACTTGTAATCATTTTGTACATAAAAAAAGAATCATAAATGTTATGATTCCTTTTTATCTAACATTAGATTTTGGAAGGATTCATACCATATCTGTCTATGGTATTCTTAATACATTTCCTATCTTAATCTATTATGCGAAGACTATGACTTAAATTGACAAAATGCTACACAACCTAGATCATGATCAGCTTTAAATCCTACACTCTCATAGAACTTTACAGTTTTCTCCTCATTCTCTGTTAATAAAATCTTTTGATAGACATGAGAATAAGTAGAGAGTGCACTGCTAAGTAATTTGCTTCCAATTCCATACCTTTGATAATCTGGTCTTACAATTATATCCTGTATATAGATAATTGAATGGCCATCCCCAATCACTCTTATTACGCCAACTAAATCATCATTATCATACGCACCTAGTATATATAATGAGTTTTCATATGCTGCCTTTAACATGTTTGGATTTTCAGTATAGTTTGCCCATTGTACACTGTTGTATAACTTCAATACTTCTTCTTCCTGATAATCTTTGTAAATCTTATATTTTATATTTGTCTTCATTCTTTACTCCTTTATCATCATTACTCTTTTTATGTGTATATAATTTATTTAGCCACATTGCTAGCAATTAACAATATATCAAATATTTCTCTTAAATAGTTTATCATATTGAAGTCAAACGAACAATTGTTGGTTACAATTATCAATGCATAATTACACTCTAAATTAGTACATCATATCATTGAAACNNGAAACCAGTGAGACGCTTAATTTTGTGCTTAGATTCAATAATCTAATTAGCTTATGTGATCAATGTCATAGAGATGTACATGCAGCATATAATCAAGATAAGGAACGTGAACAAGAACAAGAACGATTAAGAAAGCTCCTACCCTCTAATGATACATCATAACATTGAAACCAGTGAGGTGCTTAAATGTGAGCTTAGATTTGATATTCTAAGTAGTTTATATGATTAAAATCATAGAGATGTACATAAAGCATACCATTAAGATAAGCAACGTATACAAGATAGATTGATAAGCCTCCCGCCCTTTTATTGGGGCAGGGTGTGTTTTTTAAGTTTTTGGACAAATTAATATCATCGCAGCCCCCATACAATAATAATTATTTTCGTATAGGGACTGTGAGGGGGAGTTTCTCAATTACAATGTCAAAGATATTATATAGTTTCATTTCGGGGGACTATTGTCCCTATTTATATGGATGATAGTCCTTATTGTAATTTATTGCTAGATTTAAGTAAACTATTCATTTAATATGACATTATTAAGGATAGTCAATAAATGGAATGAAACACTAATTATATAGTTAACTATCAATGATTTATGAGTGATTAAGAATATTTAGAGTAAATATTTTTTAACCATTATTTCTTAATAGATATGTTTTCGTTATAAAAGTATTCTAGATAATTAGTACTATTTAGTTAAAATCAAGTTATACTTTGGATGACTTTATGTTCAGTTATCTTGCTATTCCAATAGCGTCTTTTAAAAGGGGGAGTCATGAGAAAATATTCAGCATTTATACTTATATTTATAATTGCGTTTCAAAGCATAAGTTTTGGAGAAAACAGCATAACAAAAGATGAGCTAGTGTTGCTGATAGATTCAAGCCTATCATTTATCAATGGTAATTTGGTCTCTATAGATAAAGAAAACCAAAATGTTGTTCCGATCATCATAGAAAACAGGACTTATCTACCAGTAAGATATATTGCAGAATCACTTGGTGGAACAGTCGGTTGGAATGCTTCATCAGAAGAAGTAACTATAACAACAAATAACACTGTTATAAGATTTAGGATTGGTTCAAATCACTTATATGTGAATGATTCTGAAACATCATTTGATAATCCTCCTTTTATCAAACAGGGTAGGACATTTGTTCAGTTAAGCACATTATTAATTGCTCTCGATAAAGAAGTGTTCTATAAAGAGGGTATTATAATTATATCTGATAGCAAACCTATGCCATCTGATAATTATCTTATGTACTTGAAGAATCAACTGAACAAGCAAGACAAAATGGTACTTACAAATAATGAGATTTTTAGTGATGCAAGTAAAAGTGTTGTAAGTATATCAACAGAAAACAATGGTTCAGCAACAGGTTTTTTTGTAACAGAAGATCTGATACTGACTAATTATCATGTGGCAAATAACGCAGGTGAAATAACTGCAAAATCATCTGATAATTTTATTCATAATATTGAAGGTATATATTGGTATGATCTAATAAATGATATGGTATTACTTAAAACAGAAGCAAGTAATTCGAAAAATTGGTTAACAATTGAAGAAAACGATATTAGTATCGGTGATAAAGTTCTAACAATAGGTGATCCTTTGGGACTTATTAATTCATTTTCAGAAGGTATAATTAGTGCTTTCAGATTGGATCCTTTTTATAATACTATTAAAATACAAACCGATGTTTCTGCTAGCTTCGGTAGTTCTGGAAGTCCTTTACTAAATGAAAAAGGGAATGTGGTTGGGATTATAACAAGTGGATTATTAAATGAGGAAATAAACTTTGCCTCAAAAGTAAGAAATCTTAATGATATTATTAACAATGAATTAGAACGTGTAGATGAGAGTGTTGAGTTTGTTAGTACACCAGCATTTACTGATATGAGAATAAGAGATCTAGTTGAGAATACAATTAGTGCAATAATTGATAATGATCGCGATCTTTATAACTCGTATTTTATAGAGAATGCTCCATTTATAGGATCAAAAGATGATTCATTTTTAGGTATAACAAAAACCTTTGGGGGTGAAGGGTACTCAGTATCAAGTATTAATCAAGTTAAGGTAGGTGATACTTATATAGTTTCCTATGAAATAATGTTAGATAAGAATAGGTTATTTCCTCATATTTTTCTATATCATATAACATACAATCCAGAAACTGATCAGTTTAAAGTTGTAGGAAATATTACATTGTCATCACTTCAGTGGATAGTCAGACTAGATGTAGATTTAGAGAAAATATTGGACCCTAATGATGAAATTCCAGGTACAATAGAAGTTTCAGTTAGGCAAAAGGATATAGATAAGGCAATTACATTTGCAAATGATCTAAATTTTGAACCGCATGATTTCATTTATGACTCAGAAACGGAGTCTATCTTTATGACAGATAGAGAAAACAAACTGTTGATAAAGTATGAACTGGATACACAAAAAAAGGAAGTGCTCACATTCGAACAATTTCCAGAAAAAATGACTTTAGTTAAGCGTAAATTATATCTAGTATTACCTGATTCGGAACACAATAATACTGCTGATGAAATTGATACAAGTGGTTATGTTGGGATTGTTGATACTACTAGCTTTACAATGGATAAAATTATTGAAGTAGATGTGGATCCATATGATGTTGCTGTTATGGATGATATCATGTACATAGCCTGTGGTTCATCACAAGGCACGAGAATTATAAGTATGGCTATTAGCAAAGAAGAAATTTTAAGTGAAGATAATATAAGACAAAGAAGTAACATTGAAATTCATCCAAAAAGAAATCAGCTATATACAATTACAACTGATTCATCACCTCGCGATTATACAACATATTTAATTGATGAAGGTAAAATTACTAGCCATTACGATTCACCTTATCATGGTGATTATGATTTGCTTGAGTCATTTAGAATATCATCTAATGGTAGATACATTATCAATTATTCCGGAATTATCTTTAGTAACGGATACGATAGAGATTCGGATTTAAGGTACTATAAATCGTTGTATAATGAGTTCTCTTCACTCATTTTCGATGAAGAGTCAAATCGAATGTTTGCGAGTATAAAAGGAGAGAATAGAATTCTAGTATATGATCTTCATTCGTTTGAAGTTATTGAGAGTATTGAAACAAAAGGGAAAATATTTAATATGGCTATTAATCAGAATAAATTATTTGCAGTTGAAAATTATTCGGAATATTTTGGATTAAATGAGTATGATATTTCAAATGTTGGCACAGGTTCGGAGGATAAGACATTAAAGTCGACTTTAACAATTGATTCATCAAGAAAATTGCATATGATACCAGAAGATTATTATTATGATTCAGAAACTCATTCGATATTCATGACAGATAGGAGCTCAAATAGTTTAGTAAAATATGATATTGCTGATGATTCAATGATGAAGGTAATTTTAGATTATCCCGCAAAACGAATTTTTGTATCTGATGGAAGAATATATCTAACATTGCATAGATATGGCCACAATAGAAGTAGTGATACTGATATTCCTGGTTACTATGCTATTCTTGATACAACAACTTTAGAAGTTATTGCAATTAATGAAATAGATTTGGATCCATATGATATTGTTGCATTAGATAGCCATGTAGTTATCTCAGGGGGATCGAGTCAATCTGCAAGATTAAATACTTATGAAATAGAAACAAATAAAAAAATTAATACATATTATATTCGTGAAAAAACCACATTAGATTTACAAGAAACTACGAATAAAATATACGCACATAAAATAAACCCATATAAACCAGAAGTTTATGTTATAGAGGAGGGAGAATTTGTGTTGCCACATGAGGAAACTATTAATTTCCCTATGCAAAGAAATATAAGTGAAAACTGCTTTATTTCTCCAGATGGTAAGTATAATTATTATGATACTGGTCTTATATTAACTAGTAATACTAGATTTGAAGAAGATAATATTTACTACGCTAGTCTTGAAACGAGTTTTAGTTCACTTGCTTTTGATTTATCAAATGATAGGTTCTATGTTGGACTAGAGGATTCACGTACAATTAACATATACAAGTATAGTACTAATGAACTTATTGACACGTTAAAAACAGAAGGCAAAGTTGAATTTATTCAAGTAGTCGGAAATCAGTTAATTACAATACAAAATAATCAAGAAGTTTACTATTTGCATTGTATTCAAAAGTAATATTTTAACGATAATGATGCTTAGAGGATAATCATTTATAGTAAAAAATGTCGGAAATTCCAACAGAATTCCGACATTAAGTAAGTTGCAGATAAATATGACTAATGAAAAGTAGTGAAATCTAAATAAATGCTTTCTATTATATGTGTTAGTATCATAAGAAGTTAGTGATTATCAATGAATATAGATTAAGCCAGATATTAATGCTTCAATAGACTACTCATATAGAAAATGTTGTTAGGTTAGTGTTGAAATAAATTAATAACTAAATAGAATAAACAATCAACTTCCGACTTTTATTAAGTCGGAAGTTTTTTAGTTGCAGACATTTAGTGATTAGTAATATTTAATAGATGAATTTCTGATATAGGCTGGGTTGGTATTTATAATGAATAGACCTTTGTTTTTTTTTAGATAGTATTGTGAGTTTGATCTGGAGTATGGGGTATGTTTAATAGTAGGTGGTGTACTCATTTTAGTAAAGATATTTAACTCTAAAGTGAATAATATAGCTTGATTATTCTGTGGGTGATTTTATGAATTCTAATAATAATGCAATTATAAACTTTTTTGATCAATTAGATAGAAGTTACTTCATGGACATTAATAAGGAATGGGCCAAGATAGATAGTCCATTCCCAATTGGATATGGACAAACTATTTCACAACCTTCACTTGTTTTGGCCATGACTCTAATCTTAGATTTGCGGCCAACTTCCAAAGTACTTGAAATCGGTACTGGTTCCGGTTATCAAACTGCTTTACTCGCTGCTGTATCAGAATCAGTTTATACAGTAGAACGGATAGAAGCTCTGTACGATAAAGCAATAGAGCGACTAACGGAGTTAGGATATAATAATATTTACTTTAGATTGGGTGATGGAAGTATAGGATGGAATGAACATCAATATTACGATAGAATTATGGTTACTGCTGCCTCTTCCATTATTCCACCTGAGCTGATTGAACAGCTAGCTGTGGATGGGAAAATGATAATTCCTGTTGGACCGGAAGGTGTACAAGAGCTAACATTGGTTTGTAAAAGTAAAGATGGAAAAGTATCGACTGCTCTTATTGAACATGTTCGTTTTGTTAGGTTAATGGGGAAATACAAGTAAAAAGACCTAGAAAGGAGTTCGTGTAATGGGAAAAAAAATATGGCTTGGGGTAGATATTAGTAAAATCAAGACTAACTCTGATGGAGAAAAAATATCTTATAACCAAAAAGGTAACAAAATATATTATGAAGATGCACAAGGGGATTGGGAAAAGTGGGATTACGATGAAGAAGGAAATGAGATCTACTTTGAATATTCCAACTCAAAAAAATACTGGTCAAAAAAAGAGTATGATGAACACAGTAATGTTATTTATCATGAAGATTCAAATGATTTTTGGGAAAAACATGATTATGACCAACGAAATAATCTGATTTATTATGAAGATTCTAATGGTTATTGGGAAAAAAGAGAGTACACCAAAAATAATAACAATACATCTTATGAAGATTCAGATGGTTATTGGTCTAGAACGAAATATGGAAAGAGGAATAAAAAAATCCATTTCGAAGATTCAGATGGAAATGAAGAGGTTTATTAATTTGATAAAACTCACCTGGCTGTAGAGATTATAGTTATTGATTGTAATAAACCAATATCACCATCAAAACTAAGGTAGGGGATATACTAGAAGAACAATACTTTTTAGTATCACTGCAGCCCCCATTCAAAATGTCTGATTCTCGCTTATGAGATGCTTAATGGGATAATCATTTATAGTAAAAATGTTGGAAATTCCGACATTAAGTAAGTTGCAGATAAATATAACTAATGAAAAGTAGTGATATCTAAATAAATGCTTTCTATTATATGTGTTTGTATCATTAACCTACGGTAATACAAGAGTACAAAGTAGTGGTATTAATAAATCAACAGAAAGAAATGCTCTTTGGAATGTGGAAGATGAAAGAGAGTTGTTACTTCAAATACTAGAGTGTGATAATAAGATGAAACTAATAAATGATGCTGTGGACCAGGTGGATGAACTATATGGTCAAGTCATCAGAATGAAGTATATCGATAAATATAATTGGTATGAGATTATGGATAAGCTTTATATAGCAGAAAGAACTGGTCGTTATAGAATAAAAAAAGGTATGGAAGACCTAGCATATTTATTCTATGGTGACCGAGCTCTAATAAAAAATAAAATAGCCTCATAATTTTACTTGTAAGGAAGTGTTCGGTATATACGAATACTTCCTTATTTAATTTAAGATAAAACTGGTTACAGAGCAAATATGAGTGATATTTGTATTAATTATATAACTTAAGGGTGACATATGGTATATGAAACCTATGAGCAATGGGCATAATATGTGTACATATATGAATAAGTAACTATAATGTAGGATTAAACAATTAATTATGGATGAGGTTGAAATATATGGTATTATTAAATGGAGGATATTGGATAATATGTTCTAATATGAATTAGATGATGGGAGAAATAGAATTAATATGGAATACATAAAAATAATGCTAACAGTTTTTACAGCTATAACTGCTGCATGGATTGCATATTATAGATTGTCATTTTATTTGATGGAGAATTCTTCATTTTATATGATGGCATTTTTTTATGCCTAAGATGTTGTATTCATATAGTTTGATGCTGTTCTGTCACATTGTATGATGCTTGAATTACAGAAAAATAGTAACCCATTACTGAGTTACTACTTTGGGTTAATTATCTGATCTTTGAAAACTGATTTAACGCTTCTGCTACTGTTATTCCATCTATTGGACCAAGTACTCGTATAAGCTGTTCCGAATTCCAGAACTTATCTGACAAATCTACCAGATGACATCCAGCTCCAAAGTCCGGTGCTGATAAGAAGCGACCATCATTTGATTTACCAAAAAAAATTAGTATACTTGATCTACTTTCTATTCTCATTTCATAATGCGAGCCGTGATTGTAAACAGACCAAATTTTACCTTGCCACTTTTCGTTTTTATAATTACAGGTAAATACCATGTTTCATTCCTTTCTCTTTGAACTAGAATACTATCTCATCAGGAGAGTAGTATGGTGGATATGTTATCTTGTAATATTCTAGAATTTTTATTAGTAGATCATTGTACACTCGTAAACGGTCATGCTCTTTTTTTAGTTGTGTATAACTGTATCTTAACTCTTCAAAACTTTCGTCTTCAGCTGTACATTCTTTTTGTGATGAACACATAATATCCTTATCCAATCTCTGATTCGTTTATTGCTTTCATAACCGTTTCGGTTGTGATGGTGGTACTTTTACTTACATGACAAACCAATAAACATTTATCACATATCTTATTAATCATTCTAGGGATACCACCTGCTGTATTGGCAATGGCATCTAGTGCACCTTCACCAAAAATATCAGCGTGACAGCCTGCAGCCTGAAGTTTCTGGCTGATATAATGCTTGGTCTCTGTTTTGCTTAAACCTTCTAAGTGATAGTTCATGGTAATTCTTTGTCTTAGCGGTTCATGTGCAGCAAGGTTTAATGTATTATTTAACTTTGGCAAACCAACCATAAGAACGATAGCCCTATCTTTCGAATCCATTTCAAAGTTAAAAAGTATCTTTAAATCATTGAGAATGCCACTATTAATGTAATTAGCTTCATCGAGTATGATAATAGGAGTAATTCTTTTCTCTACAGATAATCTAGTAATCGCTGCTTGAATCATTCTAAAGTTACCACTTTTTCTGCCTAGTGGTTCTAATCCTAACTCTATTGCAAGGTGTTTATAGAAGTCTGAAACTGTAAGCGTTGATAAGGAAATATAAATGACTTTATATTGAGATGAATTTAAATCTCCCGACCAATTTCTAATTATAGTTGTTTTACCTTTACCTGAGGACCCTGTAATAACACCGAAACCACGTGTTTCTAGAATGACATTTAATCTAAAATCTACTTCATTATATTCTTCTGTTTTTATGAGAATTTCTTTACTATTCTTGATGAAAGGATTAAATTCTAAACCCATTCTACTGATGTAATTCATTAAAATCACCTCCCGCTAATTTCGGCTTTTCTCTTTTGATTTTAGAGTTGTTATGTTTGTTCAGAAGTTTGATTTGTGTAAGTTCTTTAGTTAATTTGTCTTCTATGAAGACCGCTTCCATACCGGGGGTATATCTTAATCTAATCCTTTGACTAGAGTACTTATAAGGTACTTCATACTCGACTTTATCTATTTGAATAACACCATCAGCAGAAACAGTACGATCTAATTCTAGTAAGAAGAAGTCATCTAAAGCTGTTTGGTCTATTCTTCTGATATACTCGGGTTCGCTATAAAAACGATCTGATGGTGATAAGCCTTTTAAGGAACTATGAACTCTTTCGTTATAAGTCTTAATGTAATTCATTAGGGAGACTCTAAGTTCGTCTAATGACGAGAATTCGCTCATGTTTAACCCGCTCATCCACTGATCCTTAAGCGTTCTGAAAAAACGTTCGATTTTCGATTTTGACGTCGGTGTATACGGTTTATTGTAGTTTAAAGTGAAGCCTACTCTAGCGGCAAGTAAAGTCATTTGCTTATTGCGATATGGTGATCCGTTATCAAATGTACAGATCTTTGGAAATGAATGTTTCATGATAGATGATTTAAGTACTGCAAAGACATTTTTGGTATTATCATTAAAGAAAATATCAATGCCTACAATCAGCCTAGATGCATCATCGATCATAGCAATGATCCAAACTCTCTTATTTTTCCCTTCTACTTTTAACCATGGTCCTGCTGAACTATCACCATACCAAACAGTATTTATATGAGCTCTTTCATAACGTCTCATATCTTTTTTACCTTTGTGTTTTTCCTCTGATTTAAGCGTATTAACACATCGGTTGATAGTTGATAATGACATTTCTCCATGTTTGATTGTGCCGTTATCAAGTAATCTTTGATGAATGAGAGTAGCTGGAAGTCTTGGATACTGAGCTTTTAAATATTTGATTTGCTCCATAATATCATTATCTACTTTTCTCGAACGACCACTATCAATGCGCTTTTGTGGAATGATCCCTTCAAATCCAAGTTTTTTATAGGTGTAATACCACCTTTCGATAGAAGTCGCAGAAAATCGTACTTCTTCACCACTTGGATTGATATAAGTACGATTAGACGCCTCACGGAAAAAAGCTTTGATACCACCTTCGTAAATACCATTTGCTAAAGGTGATATAATGCCAAATCTCATAAGACCAATGTCTCTCCTTTTGTCATCACTCACGTTTTATCCTCCTTTTTGCTTTCTAAAGGAAGTATAAAACATCTGAAATCAGAAATCGCGCTAGGTTATGTGGGTTGTATAAAACAGGATATTGGAGGTTCGTTTAATTTGCATAAACTGTCGATTAAAACACTTAAAACAGTTTCTTACTAGATCAGAATCAAGGCAAATGTTATAAGTCATTAAACGTTCACTCCAGTTTAATAGAAATTTCTTAATGATATATTTTACATTACTAAAATCAATTAATAGATTAGAAGTCATAAGAACATCGTATGATTTAAGAGAGAGTTTGTTCTTGTCTAATGCCTTCCAAGTTTTAATAATAGCTACAGTATCATCTAACGATGTCTGTGAATAGGGAATTAATTGAGAAGGTAAAAGAGCATGAGTCTTGCCACAGTGTTTGCATTTAACGCGAAGGATTCTAAGTACAACTTTCTCACAACAAGATTTAACAGAACGCTTATAATAAGCGTGTTTGATCATATGACCACTCATACCACAAGTACACGTTAAATTATGAATTGAAAGGGAAGAAATTAATTTATTATATGAGCTTTGTGAAATAGACTTGAAATTATTACATTTAATAGTTATCATAATATTGTGGTAAATTACGAAACTCCATTGGAGGATCATAACTTACGTGTGAGACAGATGCAATCTTTAGACGGGGAGCATCTGTCTTTTTCCTTTCTTAGATTTTTTTATTATGATAAAACATAGCTGATATGAGCAGAAATTTATCGATTGAAGAAATCTGCTCATAAAATAACCTACCCCATATAATTTGACTATAAACTAGTCAACCTCTTGAGGTAGGCTTATCATTTAATTTGAATATATTTAATTGAATCGGTATCATAGAAAGTTACTATCTATAACAAATCGATATGAAAAGAAGTTTTTAACTACTGAAGAAATTGAAGTGATTATGGATAGATTTCCTGAAGGGAATACATTCTATATTCCAATACAAATAGGTCTACACACTGGTATGCGTGCTGGAGAAGTATGTGCTTTAACATGGGATAAGATTGATTTTGAAGAGAAGTTGATTGTTGTAGATAGTACGTTAATTGCTAAACCAAAAGGCATCTATGAAGCGACTACACCTAAAACGAGATCTTCTAATAGAAGAATTCCTGTTGGATCTATTTTGATGAAAATATTAAAGCATGAAATGCTGAGACAAAAGGAAAACAAACTATTATATGGTGAGCATTACACGAATAATAATTTTGTGTGTAGGAAAGAAAATGGTGACCATGTGACAACTGGTACCTTCCATTATTTGAGTAGAGTTGTTAATTATGAACTGAACATTGATTTTAACTTCCACGCCTTCAGACATTCACATGCAACATATTTAATTGAGCATGGAGCGAATATGAAAGATGTTCAGGAAAGGCTTGGTCATTCAAAATTGGCTACTACAATGGATACTTATTCTTATGTTACAAAGAAGATGAAAACTGATACTGTAAGTATCGTTGAATCATTCGTTATTGGCTCAAAAAAGTAAAAAACCTTCCGACGGATTTAAATTCCGTCGGAAGAATGTAGGAAAATCTACTATATTTCATTATTCAAACCGCTACAACCCAGTTATTTCAACGATAGTTTAACCACTGTTTCGAGATGAGGCGTATGACAGAACATAT
>LGOV01000969.1_pt1 | contig 11950 bp, 15 predicted proteins | sample 469881 | NCBI WGS metagenome assembly LGOV01 (sample SAMN03857199, study PRJNA290197) | marine sediment metagenome | biome: marine cold seep biome; feature: cold seep; material: marine sediment; isolation source: sample #5579, elevator 3A push core 41 containing 12 cm of sediment... ...
GAGAACAAAACCCATTCCGTTAACAATCGAATTGTCAGTATAAGTCAACCCTATTTGAGGCCTATAGTAAGGTGTAAGACCAAATCTCCAGTTGAATTTGGAGCCAAATTCAATCTTAGTGTTGAGGAAAATGGAAAACGAAAGCCTAGTGACGTCGATATGGGAAGAAGGTGGCCCGGGACCCAAACGAAGGGTGTATGAGATCACAGAAACCGGCAAAAAAGAATTAGGTCAATGGATACAAATATTAATGGTTAGGAAAGCGCGAATTGAGAAACTCATCGGAAAATATGATGAAAAATTTGGAAAGTAATCTAAGTATTATCATAAAAAATTGGAAGGAGTAAGTGAAAATGAAAATATTTGATTTAATGAATTTAGAGGCGCAGGGATATGAAAACAGGGCTGTCAATGTATTTTTCCAGAATGACCTATTTAAAGCACGTGTCATTGTTCTGGAAGCAGGCGGAAAGATTCCAGAGTGTCAAATGGATTCTTATGTTATGTTTTACGTTGTCAAGGGAGAGATCCTTTTACGGAAAAATGACAAATCCTCCATCTTGAAAGAAAACCAAGTATTTATCACCGAGCCAGCACTAGTTTCTATGGAAACAACTTACGGAGCTAGACTTATGGGAGTACAAATTAAGACCCAAGAATAGGAGTTGATAAGAATGGCTACGATCATAACCATATATGGTTTACTTGCAGTGTGCCTTGTGGCTTCATTGATTAAGAGCAGGGAAAAAACAAAAAAAGCCTTTAAGATGGCTGGAAAAGCGCTATTTAAGACTGTCCCCAGTTTGTTGACTGTGCTTGGAATTGTAGGATTAACATTAGGAATTCTTACACCTGAAATTATCTCAAGACTGGTTGGAGCAGATGCTGGTTTTACGGCGACAATTATGGCTGCAGGGATTGGGGCAATTACCTTAATACCTTCATTGGTGGCCTTTCCTCTTGCAGGTTCTCTTCTGCGCTCCGGTGCGACTGTTATGACAATATCTGTATTTATCACGACGCTAGTCATGGTTGGCGTTGTGACTGCTCCTATGGAAATAAAATCTCTCGGGAAAAAATTCACTTTGCTTCGTAACGGTCTCGGTTTCATTGCAGCTTTGATCATAGCCGGAATCATGGGGGTGCTGATATAATGAATATAATTAAGAAATACAAATTTCCTATTCTGATTGCACTGGTATTTGTCGGATTAGCCTTTTGGATGCCAGATACTGCCACTCGATCAACTGAAGTCACATGGGATTATTTCAAAGAGATGGCCTTGATTATGCCCCCTGTATTTATTCTAATGGGGCTGATGGACGCCTGGGTGCCTAAGGATAAGATCCAGAAATGGCTTGGCAGTGGTTCCGGCATCAAAGGGGTAACCATTTCAGTTGCCCTTGGGATACTACCCACAGGTCCGTTATATGTGGCATTTCCTATGACGGCATCTCTGATTCGTAAAGGGGCCAGCATTACCAACATGGTTTTATTTTTAGGTTCTTGGGCAGCTTTAAAAATTCCACAGTTAATGGTTGAGATCAAGTTCTTAGGCGTGTCATTCACACTTCTCAGATTTGTGTTAACGCTTACAGCTCTTCTTTTGATTGGTATATTGATGGATAAAATCTTAAAAAAAAGTCCGGATAAGGTATGGCTTGAAAGTGCAGATGAAGAAGCGATGGCAAATGGAAAAATAAAAATGTAGACTATTTTGATTCGATTTAAAAGGAGACTACTATGAGCAATATATTTAATTTTAAAACTGTTATGATGACACCTCTGATCAAATGGGCTATCAGACATCCAGGGCTTATGGAATCGAAAATATTTCTTAGGGCAATGATTGTTTTCCCTGAGAAGATTAGTTATTCATATGATTCAAAGGCCAAGGAAAGTGATATTGATTATCTATTAGCATTCAAAGACGGGCTGACACAGATTTCCAATACCCCGCAATCCATATTGGATTTATGCACTGGAACAGGGCTTGCTGCATTTATGGTAGCGGATAGATTTCCATTAGCGTCAATTGTAGGTCTTGACCAAAGCCACAGCATGGTTGATATAGCACAGGGAAAGATTCCGGATGCTGATAAGAAAAGGATTAGGTTTGAGATTGGAAATGCGGCTGATTTGAGTTATGGTGATGCAGAATTCGATTTGATCGTTACATCCAATGCACCGGTATATTTGTCCGAAGCCGCAAGGGTATTGAAGCCTGATGGTAATATTCTGGTAATGTTTTCCTTCGGCGGAAAAGCATTTGAAAATGCCAGAGGTGAGATTATCAGGTTGCTGGAGAAGAATGAGCTTTCCTTAGTTGATCTGAAAAGCTCGGGTAAGGGGGCGTTCATTCTTGGGCGAAAGAAACTTAAGCAAGAAAATTCACAGGTTAAACGCAAAAAAGTCAGTAATCATGGATTATAGTAATCGCTTTGGATTAGAATTTAATCCTTTTATTTAAAAATACACATGATGTACTGGTCGAAACAAAGGAGTTTAAAGAAAGTATTTTTTGCTTAGATATCTTACTCAAGACAAGAGGCTTTGGTCTTATAACCGGATCTCCTGGAAAAGGTAAAACGACGTGTTAGGCATTGGCTAAGGCGTTAAATCCTTCCCTTATGAGATCAACAATGGTGTTGTTATGTTGGCTGTTAACGAAATAGAGATTGGATAATACTAAAACCATAATCATCAAAAACAGATGATTGTGGTTTTTTCTTTTTATTTGATGCTCTTTAATTAAAGCGACTATAGAACATTAAAGATTTTGAAGAAACATCTATATACCATACATTTTAGTTTCATTTAACTTGAAGAATCGTCCATCAAAGATTTTGAGAATCAACACTCTGTTTGAATGTTGTCGTTGTAACTTCATTCTACACGAAAGTTTCGTTAGGGGCTATTTTTTTACCCATTCAGTGTGGCGCACTTTATTTTACAATCCATCGATTGAAAAAGCTGACTCATGTATAACACAGAAATCAGTTTATAGCCGCTTAGGGTTTTTAAATTTTTGATAAAGGCACTAGTTTATTTTTTTAGACGGCTTTTTATGTTTAAAGAGACTTTGAAATTTAATAAAATAGAAAAACATAACGATTGTATTGCATCTATATAGTCCCTGATAAAGGGTGTATCAAATGGTGTTTTTATTTGGAGTAAGTTTGATAGGAATTAGTTAATGTATTTGATATAATGAAAAAAAGGATATTTGATTTGAATAATTTATGAGAATAAGGAATAATTTACATACTGTCAGTTTGTCAAAATAAGAATCAAGTAAAATTTACTTAATTCTATGTTAATTAAATAATCCTTTAAAAAAGAATAGGTTAATTAATTGGGATGAATGAAAAGGAGAAGAATATAAATGGGTAAAATAACATTAAATTTAGCTATGAGTTTAGACGGATTTATCTCGGATAATAATGGTGGATTTGACTGGATTGTAGGGCATGATGATTCAAGTAATGATACCAAAGATGATTTTAAATTCGAGGATTTCTTACAAGAAATTGATACGATTGTGATGGGATCTAAAGCTTACGAAGATGTGGTTTTAACTAATTTAGATACCTATAATGATAAGGATACATTGGAAAAACAGGTTAACGAATTTCATCAAGATATCCGTCGTTTAAAGTTGGAAAAAGATATTTTGAAAGAAGCATCAAAAGTAATAAAAAAAGACCAGGGCATTAATCACATATCGCTTATAAATCGCGAAAAGGCCACAATAATTAATGCCCTACGAGATAGATACCTTTTAAAGGATCTTCTTGAAATTTTACGTATGGCTAAGAGCAGTTATTCGTATCAAGTTATTGCAATGACTAATGATAAATATACTAATTTATGCGTACATGTTAAAGCTGCTTTCAATGAAGCAAGAAGTAGCTATGGTTATCGACGGATTCACTCTGTCATTAAAAAAACAGGAACTATTGTTTCTGAAAAGGTAATACGCAGAATAATGAGAGAAGAGAAACTAATAGTTCCTAATATCCAGCGAAAGAAATATAGCTCATATAAAGGTGAACTTAGTCCAGAAGTTGAAAATATTATTGAACGTAATTTTCATGCTAGTAAGCCAAATCAGAAATGGTTGACAGACATAACAGAATTTCGTATACCTGCTGGTAAAATATATTTGTCACCAATTATTGATTGTTTTGACGGTTTACCCGTAAGTTGGACAATCGGAACTTCACCAAATGCTAACCTAGTAAATACAATGCTAGATGAAGCAATTTCTGTTCTTAATGAAGTTGAAAAACCTATTCTTCACTCAGATTATACCGAAGAAAAAACTATGCCGAAAAACTTTGAGTTTTGTTGCTGTTGCTAGTATAAATACCTTTTCTTCGGTATAGTATTTTATAATTGAAGTACCAAATATAAGGAAAGTTATGAAAAAGCATACAATTATAATATGTTTTAGTGTTACAATCATTATTTTTTCTATTGTTTCTTATTATTTATTTATAGTCAATCAGGATAATGCAATTAAACAGGTGAATCAAATAAATAAGCAGGCAACAGATAATAGAACTGAAAAGTTATATAAAAATCCTTATGTGCCAAATGGCTTTAAAACAATTGATGTTGGGGAGAATCCCTGGTCTAAAGATGATCAGGGATATATGAATTGGAATAAAGATTTAGTTATTGAAGATATTTTAAATAGAAATCAATTTGTATGGGTACCTGTTAATCAAAATGAAGTTATTTATAATAATTTAGAAACATGGGGAAAAACAAAAATTGTCCTTACGGATAAAGATAGGAATCAAATTGATGAAAATGGAGGATTCTATATAGCACGTTATGAATGTGGTGTTCTAAAAGAAAGAAATGAACAATTAGAAAATATAAATAGATCTACAAACGATGTTGCAGGTATTCCGGTTTCTCAAAAAGGTAGTAGACCTTGGAATTACATTTCATTTGATAATGCAGAGAAAAATGCAATGAAAATGTATGATAATGAAGATATCCATAGTGAAATTATTTCAGAAGATTTCTGGAATATGACGATGCAATGGATTAGAAAAGCAGGATATGATGTTGATATCGATAGTAATAGTTTTGGAAATTATTCAGATTCATATTATTCTTTTTCAGGTTTATATTCATCAGATTACGGAAAATCCTATAGTTTTAATGAAACGGGTGAAAAAGAGGATAAAAATTTAATTTTGGCTACGGGAATTTCCAGTAGACATATGACAAATAATATTTATGATCTAGCTGGAAATGCATCCGAATTTGTGAATGGTGAAAGGGCTACATTGTATGGTGGAAATTATGATAATATTTCAAAAGGACCAGCAAATTCAAATGATAATATAGCTAGACCAAATGATAAGCAAGGATTTAGAGTGACGTTTTACCATAATAAATAGTTGTTTTACAAAAAAAATAAGTGAAAAAATTAGGAGGTATAGGAGGTGGTTCATTACAAATCGATTTTTAGAATTGAATTAACGCCCTATCTTATCTTGGAAATTGTTGCTTTAATAGTGAACCCTTATCAATTGATTTTTGCAGAAAAATAGCTTACTATTAAAGTAACTTAGTTATTTTTTTTAATTTTTGAAATAGGATACTTAAAATTAATTATTCTGACTTGTTTCAGGTTTAAGAATTAAAGTTTCTTCCTGACCATTCCACATAACGGTAATTGTAACTTCCGAAGGAAGACTAGAACCGCCTCCGCTACTGCCACCTAAATAAACAATTCCTTCGTCATTTATGCGTAATCCGTTTCCACTACCACCACTATTATATTCATAAGAGATATCGCCAATATTTTCTGGATTATCACTAGTATAGGTTAATTGAGAAGTATGCCAACTATCGGTATCCATATGCAAGATTCCATTCTTATCCGTTATCGGATTATTATAGTATTTTATCCTGTAGGTTCCACGCCAGTGTTCGTTTTGTCCATTATAAACAACAGTTTTGCCGTCGTTTAAATAGAGAAAAACCGTATCCGAAATGGAGGATGCTAAATTATTATATTTGGTGTATACATTGTAATCTAGTATTTTTCCATCGCCAAACGATGATGCCTCTAAAAGAATGGACGCGTTTTTCGATGCATAGGTAGTGATCCATTCATCGAACTCAATTTTATCAGATTCAGCAAATTCCCAATGATTAATTTTATCTTTTCTTTCATTGAGGTCATCAAAAATATAAATATATAAGCTCCCATCATACTCTTTAAATTGAAAAATTCCAGGTTCAACACCTTGAAGGGCATAGTCAGAAGGGTTTTTGTTGTTGTCTTTTTCCAACGCCAGATCATGTGCTTCAAAGGTATTTACAATTTCATTTGCTGTTAACCACGGACTATCGTCAAAAGGATTTGTTATTAGACCGATCATAGTAGCAGCAAGAAGAATTACAACGATTACAATAACATAAAATGTAGGCTTCTTTAAATTTAGGATGTTTTTGATTCTTCTTTTCGGATTACCTTCACCAAAAGCTAATGGCGAGATGCGAAGATTTTGTTTGCCTGTTGCAAGATTTAATAAGGATTGTGAATAATTTTTCTTTATTTCATAGCCCAACTGATTGATTACCGCTTCATCGCAAGCCATTTCCATATCGTTGCCACTCAAATAAAAAGCAACCCAAACCAGAGGATTAAACCAGTGTATAGCTAGAACAAAATAGCTGATGAAACGGATCACATGATCAAATCGTTTAATATGAGTTTGTTCATGCAAAAGAATATGTTTTTTTTCTGCGTCATCCAGATTAACTGGTAAGTAAATTTTGGGCTTAATTAGTCCTAAAACAAATGGTGTTAGGATAGTGCTAGAAATATAAATATTATCTTTTTCTAGAATTGCACTTTTAAGGTGGTGCTTCAATTTGAGATAGGAGCTGATACCATAAATTAGAAGCGCTAATATGCCGATAATCCAAATAATGACACCAATAGAGATTATGATCTGTAGTGGATTAACACTTGCAACGATTTCGGGCGTGGGCAAGGCGTTGTTTATTGGTACATCAACAGTAGAAATGCCAGTAATAATCTGTGGCGTTGGTGTCAATGAAAGATCAGCAGGGATTGGATTTGGATTGAATGGTAGAAGATTGAGCGCACTATTAAAAGAAAAGGGAAAAATAAGTCTCAGTAGTACCACCGACCATAGTATATAAGTGTATTTTTTAGGTGCTTTTTTTAGCAGTAATCTTGCTAGAAGAACGACCCAAATTACAATACTCCCAATATAGCTCATATTAAGAACGTCAATAAATATTGTTTCAAACATTTTTAATCCTCCTTATAGTTGTCAATCAGTTGTTGGATCTCTTGGACATCCTTATTCGTTAATTTCTTACGGCGGGTAAAGGCTGTTATAAATTTCGGTAGTGATCCGTCAAAAGTTTCTTCAAGAAATTCTTCGCCTTTTTCCGTCAAGAAATCTTCTTTTGATAATAGTATTGTAACCAGGCCATTGTTTGTTATAAATAATTCACGGTCACAAAGACGCTTAAGCATGGTATAGGTTGTGGTGCGTTTCCAGGTAAATGCTTCTGAACACAGCGTAATTAAGTCACGAGTTGAGACAGGGGCATTTTCCCAAATAAGATCGGCAAATTTTTGTTCCATTTCACCAAGTTTATATTTTTTCATAAAATCCTCCTTGTCTAGATGTATTAGACGGTATCAGTCTAACATTATTAGACAAAAAAGTCAATAGAACGACTCATTTTTGATGAAACATAGTATTTATACTATTATCATTCGGAATCATTGAGTGTAAAGATAGCTGTTGATATAGATTAAGCTATGGGAAATCAGAATTTGGGATTAAAAGAATTTGAAAGATTATGGAAAAACCAGAGGATTAATAAATAATAGTAAGGAATATTCCTTCTATAATATGTGTTTGGAGATACTGCTATCGGAGTGAAATTGATATTATTCCGATATCGGTATATAATGCTTGTGAGGTGACATAGTCAAAAAATAAGCTTTACTGCGTAAATGGATTGAATTAAATAATTAAAATAGATTTCTGGTTATTTAGCCACACATTCAGATATTTAAGTGTTTTTTATCCAGAAATCGACGCTAGGATCGTATTTCCTAGGAAGTAACATAGAAAGTTTTATTAAGCAATAAAGTTGACGAATAAACAGCATCATCAATTTACATTGTGTTATCTAAATCTATTTGTTCAATATTTGGATTCTTGATAGAATGCCACTTTTTTTCTTTTTTAAGACGGAAAAATTCAATCAAAATAAACAAATAAACAACTAATATTAGACTGACTTGAAAGAGAATGGTTGCATCATAAGATATTAAAAATGCATTTAATGATATTTCATGAAATAATGTGAAAAAATATTGATTAAGGCCAAGAAAAGACAAGAAACTTAAACAACCTATAAGAGAAAAAAGAATACCAATTATACAACCAATCATTGCAGGAAGACTAGCATAAGATGAGATATTTCGAATAATAAAAAATATTATGATTCCAGCAAGAAGACCAGTCAATAAGCCTGAAAAATAATTTACATAATTGGGGTATAAAAAAGAATCTATATTTAAAACACCTGCGCTTGACGTTGAAAAACCTTCAAAATAAGCATTAATTTTTAGTTTAATCAAAGGCATTACGGAAATAATAAAAATTGGCATTATTGCTAGTAAAGTAGAGTAGCAGATTATTATTAAATTTTTTTTTGACTGATCTTTCATAAATTCTCCCTTACATTATAAAATTCAAGAGTAACAAAGCAAAGAGTTGTTACAATAATTCTTTTGAGTTTTAATTTCATACTGTTTCTCCTTGTATATTATTTTTTTATAACCGTTTTCGTATATTTAAGCTATATATCCCAATTCTATACTTTATTTTCGTATTATGCAACCACATACATTATTTCTATTATAAGTCAATATGTAGATAAGAAATATAAATTTGTTATTTACAAACGTTCTTTAAAAACATATAATTAAAGTGCGAATGTAGAGTGCTTAGAGAAAGTGTGGTGATCATATGGATGCGACATTTCAAATAATAAGGAAAATTGCAGAAAATTCAGATGGTATTATTACGACAAAACAAATTGAAGAAGCAGGAATAAGTCGAACCATCATCAAGTCATTTTTAGAAGTGAAATTTTTGATTAAAGAATCTCAAGGGATATATTCCTTATCTGATAGGTTGATTGACGAATACAAGCTAATGCAGGTAAGAAGCGAGAAAATAATTTTTTCTTATGGAACAGCGCTATATTTGCTTGGAATGTCTGATCGAGTGCCACATATTATTGATGTGACAGTGCCACAAGGATATAATGTCTCGCGAATTAAAAAAGATCATGCGTCAATTCGCTTTCATTATATTAAAAAAGAGCTATGGGATTTAGGAATAATGAGTATTAAGACGCCGATGGGAGCGATCGTGAAGGTATATGATAAAGAACGTTGTATCTGTGATTTAATTCGTGATAAGAAAGAAATGGATATGCAACTTTATACTCAAGCGGTTAAAGAGTATTTCAAATTAGAAAATAACGCACGAAAATTATTAAAATATGGAAAAAAGTTTGGAATTGAAGAAAAAATTCGAACATATATGGAAGTATTAGGTTAGGGGAATACGCTTAAAAACAACAGAACAATTAAAGGGCGCAATTCGTAATATTGCAAAAGAGAAACATCTAAAACCACAGGAAGTGTTGCAGATGTTTCTGTTTGAACGAATTATTGAAAGACTGTCTTTATCGAATTATAAAGATAATTTCATTTTAAAAGGTGGACTCTTAATATCTTCTATGATTGAAGTGGAAGGTAGAACGACGTTAGATATGGATACGACAGTTAGAGGAATTGCTATGGAAGAAATGCTAGAGTGAATAGATATTTGTGACGAAATTAAACAGGAATCTGCACTTGAAAAACTTTGGATTAATTATCAAAAAGAAAATCAATATGCTGCAGATATCAGTTTTAAAGAAGTGATAGAAAATCTGGTCGAAGTAGGGACGTATTTGAATAACGACAATACTTAGATAGCGTAAGTTTATTGGTATTATAAATAAAGATAGAGAAAGTATGGTGAATATTCTAAGTTGGGTTCATGAACAGTTTTCTGAGTTAGAAATGGTGGTAAAGTGGAATCAACCAATGTTTCTTGATTATGGAACGTTTATTATTGCTTTTAGTGTTGCTAAGGGGCATTTTCCACTAACGCCTGAAGCATTTGGTATGGAAATATTTTGAGAAAAAGATATAGAACTTGGTTATAATACAACTAAGATGCTTGGTAAAATTAAGTGGGAGGATCCAATTGACTACGAGTTTTTACGTGAGATAATCAACTTTAATATTGCAGACAAGAAGGAGTGCAATTCTTTCTGGAGGCAATAGATGAAAGCATGGGATTACTTGGGATGGTTCGTCCCCAGCGGTTATTTTGTTTTTGACTTCTAGATTCGTCTATGCCGGAGGTGGAAGTGTGGACAAAACTCGGAATCAGCAAGATCAAATAAATCATGAGGTGATGCAAATGAAAACAGAACGGTTCATTTATAATTTAAATTATCCTATTTATGAAAAAGAAAGTTGTGAAATTGAGGTGCGATCTCTTTTTAAGTTCGATTTGAAAGAAAAAGTCTTTTTTGAAAGTAGCAAAGTTCATCCTTCCGTAAGTCCATTTTTAAAAAACAGGTTGGAAATTATATACAAGGCTTCCACGTTTTTAGATATTATAGAATTGATAATGAAAGATAAGATAGCAGCATCAGATTTCTTGGTTAAATATGTGGAATTGGGAAAAGATGACCCGCACTTCAAGAAAAGACGAGAGTATTGTAAAGCAATAGGTCTTATTATCGAGGGGTGTCCTTGTTATACTTCACCTAAAATTACATTTGGAATTACTTTTTATAAGGGGAACTGGTACTTTGGAAAATTAGCAGAGCGAAGTCTTTATTGGAAAGAGCACAATAAGAAACCGAATTCGTATTCTAGTTCTATAGGTCTAAGTACCGCAAAAGTTCTTATAAATATTGCGGGGAATGGAGATACATCCAAACGATTAATAGATCCATGTTGTGGTGTTGGGACTGTATTATTAGAAGGTGTTTGGGCAGGATATGATATTACAGGGTGGGAAATAAATAGTAAAACTGCTGAAAATGCTCGAGAAAACTTGAGACACTTTAACTATGAAGTAAAGGTTATTACTGGAGATATTCAGGATATAGATGATATTTTTGATGCTTCCATTGTAGATCTCCCATATGGTAATTTTAGCCTTAAAAACGATGAAAATCAATTAAAAATCATTAGGAATGCTAAAAGAATTTCAAAAAAAATCGTATTGGTTTCGTCAGAGGATATAAGAGATGAACTCGCAAAGGAAAATCTCAAAATCATAGATCATTGTAAAATTGGGAAAAATGCAAAGGGTGATTTTTTGCGCTATATATGGGTATGCGAAGTAGGATAGATGTATTTAGAGGAAAACAAGGACTTGGAAAATAAGATGACAATACGCAATATGGTTATAAATAGAGTATTTGAATATAAGATAATTCAATTAGTATATCAAGTGACTCATCTATCGAGTTGGAATAATGAATTGCAATATTTTCGAGAACTTGTGGAATACTACGAGCTCAAAAATGTTGAATATGTAAAATCATCATCCTTTATGTTCTCAATTAAATAAACAAAAAAGTAGATATGTTGTAATAAAATAGATAATTATTTTAAGTACAGTGGTGAATGGATTATAGTAAACTAAATATTAATTTAAGCAAATAAGATGCTTTAGTTATTGATGAAAAATTAGTATCAAAGTTACATTATTCTTTCAATAACTTACTCTTAAACATGTCGATAATTCCTAATATTAATTGTCACTGTGAAATGGTACGGTCC
>LGOV01000061.1_pt9 | contig 11947 bp, 11 predicted proteins | sample 469881 | NCBI WGS metagenome assembly LGOV01 (sample SAMN03857199, study PRJNA290197) | marine sediment metagenome | biome: marine cold seep biome; feature: cold seep; material: marine sediment; isolation source: sample #5579, elevator 3A push core 41 containing 12 cm of sediment... ...
ATAGAAATGATGCTGGGCAAAGAAGTGCTTTATGGTTATGTCGACAATTTTGGGTTCAATGAAAAGACGTATTTAGGATTGCCGGCAGAAACAAATTCACTGCTTATTCCTCTTGAAAATCTTAATAATGTAGAAGCGGCCACTATGAGTTTTGGACAGGGAATCTCTATAACGCCACTTCAGATGATTAGAGCTATAGGCGCTATTGCCAATAACGGGCTTATGATGCAGCCGTATATAGTTAAAGAGATAATCGATTCAAATGGTAATGTTATCGATCAATTCATGCCGGAAAAAATAAGACAAGTTATAAGCGAAAAAACATCTGTTGAAATGCGTTTGATGATGGAATCTGTAGTGGAGAACGGCTCAGGTGCAAATGCTAGAATTGATGGAATCAGGATCGGCGGGAAAACAGGTACAAGTCAAAAAAATGTGAATGGTCAATATAGTGATGATTTATCCATTGCATCTTTTACAGCAATCGGACCGATTGAAGATCCGCAAATCGCGATATTGATCATCGTCGATGAACCTAGCTATAGTTCGTATGGTTCTGTGGTTGCCGCACCTATTGCAGGAAAAGTATTAGAAGATACTTTTAGATATCTTGGAGTCATGCCGGAAGAAGATGAAGAAGCATTTATAGAAGTTCCAGATTTAGTTGGGATGTCATATGAAGAGGCTTCTAAAAAATCAAAATCGATGAATTTAACTTTAAATGTTTCTTCAGATGAGGACATAGAAGAAGAATTTATTGTTATAGATCAATATCCAAAGGCAGGAAAAATGGTTAAAGAAAATGCTTTGTTGATAATAAAAGTTCAAAGGATGGTTGAAAGTGAAACTAATTAATGTGACTCAGGGTTTAAAATATGATGGCGACATAGATGGAAATATTGAAATCAAAGGAATTGCCTATGATTCTAGAAAAGTAGAAGAAGGATATATATTTGTTGCAATTAAAGGGTTTAAAGTAGATGGACATGATTTTGTAGATCAAGCAATAAAAAAAGGAGCGGCTTTAATAGTTGTTGAAAGAGAAATAGATTTAAATATAAAGTTTATAAAAGTTGAAAATTCAAGGATTTCATTAGCCTTGATCAGCAAAAATTATTATGAGAATCCAACCCAGTCGATAAATTTAATAGGTGTGACTGGAACTAACGGAAAAACTTCAATCACATATATTGTTAGAGATATGCTTACCAGTATGAATTTTGAAAGCGGACTTATCGGTACGATTCAAAATTGCATCGGTAATGAGATTGTTGAAACCAATTCTACAACTCCCGAATCTTTGGAACTGAATGAGTTGTTTTCTAAAATGAAAAGCAAAAATATAGAACATGCAGTTATGGAAGTATCATCGCATGCTTTGAGTTTATCTAGAGTCCATGGTTTAGACTTCGATATCGCAACTTTTACAAATCTGACACAAGATCATTTGGATTATCATGAGAACATGGATAATTACTTCAATGAAAAAAGGAAATTGTTTGAAATAGCAAAAAAAACCTTGATTAATATTGATGATGAATATGGTGAGAAATTATATAATGAATATAAGGAAAAATCGTATTCGTACAGTATAAATAAAGATGCGGATTTCAATGGAAACTCTATTGAAATGTCATCTGCTGGAACATCGTTTGTTCTAACATATCAAAACAGGCGACATTTGATTTCTACACCATTCTATGGCGATATATATGTTCTGAATGTTATTGCGGCTATAGGGAGTTTGGTGGCTTTAGGGCTGGATATAGATGATGTAGTTAAAGCGACTCAATCGATAAAACCTGTGCTTGGTAGACTGGAGCAGGTTCAGAACGATTTGGGAATAAATATTCTTGTCGATTATGCTCATACACCTGATGCTTTGAATAATGTTTTAACCATAGGCAAATCTTTTACTGAAGGACGTTTAATCAGTGTCTTTGGTTGTGGTGGAGATAGAGATAAAACCAAGAGACCGAAAATGGGTAGGATTTCTGAAGAAATCGCCGATTTTACGATTATAACCAGTGATAATCCTAGAACTGAAGATCCAGAATTGATAATCAAGGACATACTGGCGGGTATTCAAGAAAACTCAAACAGATATACAGTGATTTCTGATAGAAAAATCGCTATTGAAAAGAGTATAGAAATTGCTAAACCCGGCGATACAATTATTATCGCAGGCAAGGGGCATGAAACTTATCAGATAATAGGAACAGTGAAGAATCATTTCAGTGATGTCGAAGTGGCGCTAGAATATATAAAGGGGTAGAATTATGAAATTTATCAATATCGATGAAATATTAAATCCATTGAAAGCTAAACTTAATAATGTTGATAAAAAATCATCCATCGATGTAAATCATATTTGTATCGATTCTAGAACAATCGATGAAGAATCTATTTTCTTGCCTATTGTCGGAGAGAATTTTGATGGGCATCAATTTATCCAAAAAGCTTTTGATAAAGGAATCAAACTTTCTTTTTGTTCTAAGAAACATTATGAAAATCATTATGAAACAATGAAAAATCTACCTTTGATCATTGTTGAAGATACATTGACGGCGCTTCAGAATCTAGCTGGATATGTTATCTCTTTATCAAATGCAAAAGTGGTTGCAATAACAGGTTCGACAGGGAAGACAACCACAAAGGATTTTATTTATGAAGTTCTAAGACAGAAATATAAAGTGGTCAAAACTTTGGGAAATTTCAATAATCATATTGGAATGCCTCTTACTATATTGGGGGCGGAAGAAGGCACTGAAATATTTGTCTTGGAAATGGGAATGAATCATTTTGGCGAAATCCACAATTTGGCCAAGATCGCAAGACCGGACTACGCTGTAATAACAAACATTGGAACAAGCCATATTGAAAACCTCGGTTCTCAAGAAGGAATTTTAAAAGCAAAAATGGAAATTACAGATTATTTCAATGAAGACTGTACTTTGATTCTAAATAATGAAGATAAGCTTCTTGATGATCTTTATAAAAAACCTTCTCGATATAAAAAAAGCAATTATGGATTTGATGATGGTGTTGATTATAAAATAACAGATATAGAATCGGATAATTATTTTCAGCATAATTATAGAATAAATCAAATGGATATGAAATTAAGTGTACCAGGCAGACATAATGTTCTTAATAGCGCAAATGGTGTTATAATAGGTAAATTATTTGAAGTTGATGATGATTCAATTAAAAAGGCTATAGAATCCTACCAAGGAGAAAAAATGCGCCTTAACGTGGTGAAAAATGAAAAAGGAATCATAATTATCAATGATGCTTATAACGCAAGCCCAGATTCGATGAAAAGCAGCCTCGAAATGATAAAAAACATCGATGGAATGCGTAGAATTGTATTTTTAGGGGACATGTTCGAGATGGGTGAACATTCCATTGAAGGACATCGTTTAGTTGGAGATTATGTCGACCTTGAGACGACTGATTTGTGTATAACGATTGGAGAATTTGCTAATCACATAGGTGAGCGTTTAATCGAGCGAGGATTTGAAGAAGAAAAGGTTTTTCATGTTGAAAGCTATGATGAAGCCGCGAAAATTCTAAATGATTATTTAAAAAAAGGAGATGCATTATTAATTAAGGGATCTCGTGGTATGATGATGGAAAAGATACTTGAAAAAATATAAATGATGAGGGATATGAATGAATATAAACAATTTTGCAGTTTTGGCATCTATAGTTATAGTTATGCTTATGGGACCAGTTTTTATACCGTACTTGGGAAAGCTGAAATTCGGTCAGATGATCAGAGAAGAAGGACCCAAGAGTCATTATCAAAAGCAAGGTACTCCAACAATGGGTGGAATCATGTTCATTGTTGCAATACTGATAAGTTCGGTTATTGCAGGGTTATTAAGCACTAAGTATAATTTTGTATTGATCGGTTTGGTATTATTTGCAATTATAGGATTTGCCGATGATTATATAAAAGTCGTTTTAAAAAGGAATTTAGGGTTGAGAGCTTATCAGAAGTTCGCTATGCAGACGTTGTTTGCCTTGGTTATAGCGTATTTAACTTACGATATAGGGAGAAATATAATTATTCCGTTTACAAATACAACTATAGATTTAGGCATTTGGTATTTTCCTTTTACTTTTATATTTCTAACTGCAATTACAAATAGCGTTAATCTAACAGACGGGCTTGATGGTTTATCAACTGGACTTAGCATAATTTATGCAATATTCTATTTTGCTTTGGCATATATGACTAGTGAAATTGATTTGATGAATATTTCATTGATATTTATTTTTGCTCTGTTAGGATTTTTATATTTCAATAAATATCCCGCTAAGGTTTTTATGGGGGATACGGGTAGTTTAGCTATTGGTGGATTTCTAGGCGGGATTGCATTAGTTACAAAAACACCTTTATTTGTACTGATTGTAGGAGGCGTATTTGTAATTGAAACATTATCTGTAATACTACAGGTTGCTTCTTTTAAAACCACTGGTAAAAGGATATTTAAAATGAGTCCATTACACCATCATTTTGAACTTAGTGGATGGTCGGAGAAAAAAATTGTCAGAGTTTTTTGGTTGGTTGGATTATTACTTACAATAGCAGGAATAATGATATATTAGGTGAGAGATATGAATAATAAAAAAATCTTAATTGTAGGTCTTGGAAAATCAGGTATTGCTATGTTGAAAGTTTTTTCTGAACTTGGAAATATAGTAGATGTTTATGATGGTAAAGAAAAAGAAAAGATTGTGGATATCGGTTTAATTGAAAAATTTGCCGATAAGACTTTTTTTAATCACATACCAGAAGAATTTGAATATGATTTGATTGCCGTCAGTCCAGGAGTTCCTCTTGATATCGAAATTATAAATAAAGCTAAAGAAAACAACATCAAGATTTTAGGTGAAATCGAACTTGCATATTTACTTTCCAATGGAGATTTTATTGGCATAACAGGTACAAATGGAAAGACGACGACAACAACTTTGGTATATGAGATTTTTAAAGCTTACTTCGAAAATGTTGAACTTGTCGGTAATATAGGTATACCTGCCATTGAGAAAGTTGTTCAATCAGATAAGAGCAAGTATTTTGTTGCGGAACTGAGTAGTTTTCAACTTGAAACTATTGAAAAATTCAAGGTTAAGATCGGTGCGATTTTGAATATTACACCAGATCATCTAAATCGTCACAAAACTATGGAAAATTATATTCAGACCAAGCTCAGAATATTCGAGAATATTGATAAAAATGGATTTATGGTTTTAAACTATGATGATGAAATATTAAAAATGTACGGCAGCAAACATCAACAAACATTTTTCTTTTCAAGAAAAGTTGTTTTAGAGAACGGTTGTTATATTGAAGACGGAAATATATTTATTTCAAAAGAACAAAATAAGATGAGTATTATGAGAATCAGTGATATTTATATTCCGGGTTCGCATAATGTTGAAAATGTATTGGCTGCAGCGAGCATTGCATTTTTAGCCGGTATCCCACCTGAGATCATTAGAGATGTCGTAAAAAATTTCAGAGGTGTAGAACACCGGTTGGAGATTTTTGAAGAAAAACTCGGTAGAATTTTTATTAACGATTCCAAGGCTACAAATCCAGATGCAACGATAAAAGCGATTGAATCAATGCATAAGCCTACTGTATTGATAGCTGGAGGAATGGATAAAGGTTCTGATTTCACCGAAATGATACAAAGGTTTGGTCAAAACATAAAATATATGGTATTATATGGAGAAACCAAAAACATAATTGCAGATACTGCTGTAAAAAATGGATTCGGTGATATAACAATAGTGAATAATCTGAATGAAGCTGTGAAAATTTCCATGGATATTTCCAAAGAAGGATATAATATTTTGCTTTCTCCAGCATGTGCAAGTTGGGACATGTACCCTAACTTCGAGGTGAGAGGAAGACATTTTAAAGAGATTGTCGAAAAGTTGTGATGGGTATGAAAAAGAATAATATTGATTATTTGCTGTTATTTATGATATTGATCCTGGTTGCCATAGGGATTACCATGGTTTTTAGTTCGTCATATTATTATGCATTAAATAAATGGCACGATAAATTTCACTTTTTGAAGAAAGAACTTATATGGGGTGCGATTGGACTTGTTGCAATGACGATAACAACAAACATACCATATAAAGTATATAAAATATTATCATGGTTTCTAGCTGGTGGAGCTATCGCTTTATTAGGAATGACTTTAGTTATGGGTGAAACTTATAACGGAGCTCAAAGGTGGTTGACATTAGCTGGATTTCAATTTATGCCTTCTGAAATAGCTAAAATTTCAATGATTATCTTTTTTGCACATATGCTCAGTAGTAAAAAATATTCTGTCAAGAAATTTTTAGATCTGTTTAAACCTTATTTGATAGTTATTGCTGTAGTTTCATATTTAGTAATGATGCAACCGGATTATTCTACTATGGCAGTTATTGTCACTGTGCTTCTATCGATGATATTCGTATCTGGAGCGAAGATAGTTTATTTCATTCCTATGATTAGTATTGCTGGAGTTGCCGGATGGTATTTGATTGCCGAATCGTCTTATAGAATGAAACGATTTTTAACATTCTTAGATCCTTTTAGCGACCCTATGGGTTCTGGTTGGCAGATTGTAAACTCTCTTTATGCATTAGGTTCTGGAGGAATATTTGGAGTCGGATTAGGACAGAGTACTCAAAATAAACTGTATATACCCGAACCGCAAAATGATTTCATTTTAGCTACATTTGGTGAAGAATTCGGGTTTGTTGGAAATATTTTTTTGTTGGGTATTTTTCTTATACTCATTTGGAAAGGAATAAAAATCGCCAAAGAAACAAATGATAATTTTGGGAGCCTTTTGGCATATGGAATCACTTTTTTAGTTGCTGTACAAACCATTATCAACGTCGGTGTGGCAACTTCGTTATTGCCGGTAACAGGTATGCCGCTTCCATTTATCAGCTTTGGAGGAACAAGTTTGGTCATACTGATGAGTTCGATGGGAATACTGTTAAATATATCAAAATATACAGGGAATAAGGAGACTTTATAATGAGAATTGTAGTTACAGGTGGAGGGACGGGAGGACATGTCTATCCAGCCTTGGCAATCATAGAAAGTATAAAAGTAGTAAAACCTGCTGTAGAAGTTCTTTATGTAGGTACTGGAAGAGGAATAGAAAGCAGGATAGTTCCTGATGCAGGAATTCCTTTTGAAATAATAAATGTTGAAGGATTCAACAAAAAAATCAGTCTGGATACATTTAAAAATTTGTATCTTTTGTTTCAAAGTTTGTTTAGTGCAAATAAACTTTTAAAGAAATTCAAGCCTACTATGGTTATCGGCACCGGAGGGTACGTTAGTTTTCCCATTTTGTTTGTAGCGGCGATAAAAAAAATTCCGATTTTCATTCATGAACAAAATGTTTATCCTGGTGTTGCCAATAAATTATTAAGTAGATATGTAACAAAGCTTTTTATTAGTTTTCCTGATTCGATAGAGTATTTCAAAGTAAGAAGAGACAAGATAGTTTTAAGTGGAAATCCTGTTAGGAAAGAATTTGAACATATTGATAAGGATTCTTCAAAAAGAAAACTCGATTTAAACGATAATAAAAAGATAATCCTATCTTTTGGTGGTTCTGGTGGAGCCAAGAAGTTCAATCAACTGGCTGTTGGAATCGCTAAAGAATTGTCTGATAGAGAAGATATAATTATTTATCACGCCACCGGTAAAAGGTATTATGAAGAATTCAACAAGATTAATAATCTACCTAAGAATTTGAAATACTTTGAATATATCGATGATATGCCTCTGTATATGGGAGCGGCCGATTTTGTAATTGCAAGAAGTGGTGCGATTACGTTGGCTGAAATTTCAACTTTGGGTTTACCATCTATATTGATACCATCGCCTAATGTTGCGAACAATCATCAGATGAAAAATGCCAAAGCTTTCGAAAGGGCTAAAGCTGCACTTATAATCCAAGAGAATGATTGTGATTTACAAAAAACTGCATTTCAGTTAAAAAACATTTTAGACAATGAGAACCTTTTAAGTGAGATGAGTGATAATTCTAGAAGAGTGTTATTGCATAATGCCGGAAGTATTATTGCAGACGAAATATTAAAAACATTTTAAAGAGGTTTAGATGAAAAAAGTAATATTTATTATAGTTTTTCTAATTATTTTAGGTTCAGGGACATATGTTTTTTTTCAATCAGATTATTTTCGCATTGAAAAAATCGAGATATTTGGGGAAGAAAAGTTATCTGAATTTGAGATATTGAAATATGCTCAAGTAAAAAGAAAAATGAATCTGTTGTTGCTTGATACCAATGAAGTGAAAAAGAATTTGGAAAAACATCCTATGATTTATTCAGCAACTATTGATAAAATCTATCCAAATCGATTGAGTATCAGTTATAATCTTAGAGAGCCTATATTTTCTATCTATTATTCAAATTGTTTTATAAGCATCGACAAAGAATTGTATGCTTTATCTGTAAATCAAAATGAAAAAGGATTAATGACTGTTTATGGACTGAATATCGAGAATTTTAATCTTGGACAAAAGATTAAAGCTTATGATGAAAATTTAATGGAAGCATTGGTTCTTTTGGTTAAATTAGTTAAAATATCCGATTTGAATTTTATACCATCAATTCATGTAGAGAATGGAGATATATTTTTAATAATATATAAAGATTTCATTATAAACTTTGGGAATGGTAATAATATTGAAAATCGATTTAATGCTTTTTATAATATATATGTAGATTTAAGTGAATCGGATGTATCACAAGGGATAATTGATGTAAGTACAGATGGATTACCGATTTACAAACCATTTAATTAGGAGATAATTATGAAGAAGAAAAGCAAAAATTATTTATTGATTGGTATTATAAGTATGATTCTCGGCATTATAATTTCTGTTCAATTCAGAGTGGTTCAAGGTAATTTTTTGGAAGGATCGAATCCTTTTACAAGATTACAGGAATTAAATAATGCATATACTAGTGTTTTAGCTGAAAGAGATGTACTTCTATCAGAGATCGATGAATATCAGACTAAATTGAATGAGATTGAGAGCGATGCTTCTAGAGATAACTATTTGATCAAGAATTTAACGAATGAACTTGAAGAGTATAAATTGCTTGGCGGATTTTTAGATGTCAATGGAGAGGGTATACAAATCATTCTAGATAACCCAGTAAACGATATCAGTAAATCATCAGATGCCAACATTATCTATGAATATGATTTAATAAATATACTTGTAAACGAGCTCAATGCTGCAGGAGCGGAAGCAATTTCGATCAATGACGAGAGAATCATCAGTATCTCTGAAATAAGAACTGCGGGGAATGCGGTAGTTATTAACAAGGTTCCACAATATCCGCCATTTATAATAAAAGCCATAGGAAGTAAAACTACTCTAGAAGGCGCTGTGAATCAAAGGTTCGGTATTGTTTCAACACTAAGAGAAATGGGATATTTTGTAGAAGTGAAAAAAGATGATCAGATTGAAATTTTGAAATATAATGGGATCATTGAATTCAATTACGCAAAGACTCTCAAAAAATAGGTGATATAATGAAAAAAAAAGGGTCGAAAATAACGATTTTTATTCTCTTGATGATTTTGGGTTTTTTATCGATTACTCAATATAAATTAGTGCAATCGGGAAATAAATACGTTTCTTTTAAAGATATCGAAACTTTGACGAGAAAGATTGAATCCAAAGAGATAGAAAACGATAAACTAAGAATAAAAATTGATGATTTAGTCAGTCAGATTGATGAATATGAAGTGTCGATATATGAAACAGGAGACATTGAATCGGTTTTGAAAATAGAACTTGAAAAATATAAAAAAGCATCTGGAATCGATGCTTTATATGGACCGGGTGTTGTTGTTATCGTTTCTGATGGGGATAGACAACTTTTGGATGATGAAAATCCAAATAATCTATTGGTACATGATTTGGATATTCAAGCGCTTATAGATGATTTGTTGAATGCTGGAGCGGAAGCAATAGCTGTAAATGGTCAAAGAGTAATACCTCATATAACCGAAATAATTTGCAATGGTCCTACAATTAAAATCAATAATGAGTTATATTCACAACCTTTCATTATTGAAGCTATAGGAAATAGAAAATACTTGGAAGCTGCAGTCAACGCACCAGACAAATATGGATTTGTATTAAAACAGTGGGGTTTGTTTCTAGAAGTAAATACAAGTATCCATCTTGAATTACCTGGATATGACACCAAGATAAATTTTGAGTATATGAAATCAAAGGAGAATTAATTATGATAATTGCTATTATTGGAATTATTTTGGGAGTAATTATTGGATATTATATTCCCATCACAGCTTCAGGAGTTTTTAGTATATATTTCTCAGTAGCAATTTTGGCTGCTATAGATTCATTGTTTGGAGGTATTAGAGCGAATCTTGAAGAACGATTTGACTCGATTATTTTTATTTCCGGTTTTTTTGGAAATTCAATTTTAGCATTTGCATTGGCTTATATAGGTGATCAATTAGGCGTGCCTTTGTATTATGCTGCGGTATTTGCTTTTGGTACTAGATTGTTCAATAACTTTTCGATTATCAGACGACATATGCTTAAACGTATTTAAAAAAATGCATATAGTTGTTACTACTTGGAATTGAATTGTGTTATCATATACTATAAGGAAATCAGATAATTATTTATTAAAATAGATGTAGGGAGGAAAGATATAATGTTAGAATTCGATACAGATAATAGAGTATTTGCACAGATTAAAGTTGTTGGAATTGGTGGTGGCGGTAATAATGCCGTTAATCGAATGATTGACAATCAATTGAAAGGTGTAAAGTTTATAGCAGTGAATACAGATCAACAAGATTTACATTCCTCTAAAGCCGAATTAAAAGTTCAAATTGGAGAAAATATCACTAAAGGGCTGGGAGCGGGTTCAAAACCGGAAATTGGAGAAGAATCAGCTGTTGAAAGTAAAGATAAAATCCAGCAAATTTTAGTAGACACGGATATGCTTTTCATTACTGCAGGTATGGGTGGGGGAACCGGTACAGGTGCTGCGCCGATAATTGCTGAAGTAGCAAAAGAAATGGGAATTTTAACTGTTGGTGTTGTTACAAAACCCTTCACTTTTGAAGGAAGAAAGCGCATGAAAAATGCAGTGGTTGGAATTGATAGATTAAAAGAAAATGTAGACACTTTGTTAGCGATTCCAAATGATAAACTGTTGGAACTTGTAGAGAAAAAAACTTCAATTGTAGATGCGTTCAAAGTTGCCGATGATGTTTTAAGACAAGGCGTTCAAGGTATTTCAGATTTGATTGCCATTGATGGTCTTATCAACCTCGATTTTGCGGATATTAGAACCATTATGGTCGGTAGTGGAATAGCTCATATGGGAACCGGAAGAGCAACAGGAGACTCTAGAGCAATTGAAGCTGCAAAACAAGCGATTTTAAGTCCATTGCTTGAAACTACAATACAAGGAGCTAATGGAGTTTTAGTAAATGTTACAGGTGGGGAAAACTTAGGAATTCATGAAGTTAACGATGCGGTTCAATTGATAACTGAAAGTGTCAATGAAGATGCTGAGATCATATTTGGTGCAGTCATTGACGATAGTATTGGAGATGAACTGAAAATAACTGTTATTGCTACACGTTTTGAAGATGGTAAATCGAAAAATGCATTAATTGAGGATGATTTAGTATTGAGACGAGATGAAATAGATATACCTGAAATATTCGAGAAAAAATCTGTTCATTTAGATTCTATTGAATTAGAAGAAGAGGAAGAAGAATCAGATCGACCGCCATTCTTAATTAGACGATAAGGCCATTTTGGCCTTAATTTTTTGAGGAGTTGAGAATTATGAAATGTCCTTATTGTGGTTA
>LGOV01001584.1_pt9 | contig 11941 bp, 12 predicted proteins | sample 469881 | NCBI WGS metagenome assembly LGOV01 (sample SAMN03857199, study PRJNA290197) | marine sediment metagenome | biome: marine cold seep biome; feature: cold seep; material: marine sediment; isolation source: sample #5579, elevator 3A push core 41 containing 12 cm of sediment... ...
ATCGGCGTCCTAGCGATGTGGCGATTAAGGTGTCGCCAACCGGTGAGTGGCAAACGGCCAAAGAGGTCACCGCTGAGGCGCGCGAGCTGCTCGATTGCCTGACCCTGCTGGCCAATCGACCGGCGTGGGTGTTGGCGCAGCTGGGGCAGAGTATGGATGGCCGCATTGCCACGGAAAGCGGCCACTCCCACTACATCAACGGCTATGAAAGCTTGGTTCACCTGCACCGCCTGCGTGCTTTGGTCGACGCGGTAGTGGTCGGCGCGGGTACCGCCAGCGCCGATAACCCGCAGTTGACCGTGCGCCATGTTAGCGGCACTAACCCGACGCGGGTGGTGCTGGATCCACGCGGTCGCATTCCCAACGACTTGGCGCTGCTGAACACCGATAGCGCCCCGACGCTGCATGTCGTGGGACCTGACGTAAGGTCTGAGCTGCAAACAACGACGAGCCTGGCCCACATTGAACGTTGCGTACTGCCGCTGAACGCCAGCGGTCAGTTCACCCCCCAAGATGTTGTCACCCTGCTGGCCGAGAAGGGCCTGCCGCGGGTGTTGATAGAGGGCGGCGGCATTACGGTGTCTCAGTTTATCGAAGCGGGAGCCGTTGACCGACTGCATCTGCTGGTCGCCCCGCTGCTGATCGGCTCCGGCAGGCCAGGGCTGCAAATGACACCCATTGAGACCCTTGAGAGTGCGCTGCGCCCGCCCGCGCGAACTTTCCGCTGCGGTGACGACACGCTGTTCGACCTGCGACTGAGGGATGCCACCGCCTGAAGGCTGCGCTTTTTCACGACGACTCAGCGCCACCCAGATCCCCGGTAGGCTCGCCAACAACACCAGCACACCGTAGGCCAATGACACCGCCACCCCTTGAGCGGGTGGCAGGCCGACCAGCGCCCAGACCCCGGCAGCGGCGCCTTCACGCAACCCCCATCCGGCTACCGAAAACGGGATCAGCATGGCCAGTAGCAGTACCGGTGTCAGCGCCAGCACTTGCAGCGACGGTAGCTCAACGCCAATCGCCCGAGCCGCACAGACCGTTACCAGACCATAGCTCAATACAATCACCAGCGAAGACAGCAACTGCTGGGGCCACACGCCGCGTCGCAACAAACCACGCCTTACATCGTGAGCCAGGGCTTGACACCAGCTCGGCAGCCTTGTCAACCAATGGCTAAAACGTTGGCGCAGCAGCAGGCCGCTGGCAATGAGCGCCGCAAGAGCGGCGAATGCGCTTAACCCCACCGCTGTGATCACTGATTCACCCAGCGCGGCATGCCAGAGCGGTGAGAGCAGCAGCGCGGTTAGCGTTAACACCACCACGGCGACCTGCCCTGAGGCGCGCTCGATAATCACCGCTCGCCAGGCGCGCCCCCTAGACTGCGCTTGGGTGGCATGGCGGTGCGCCCTCCCGGCGTCGCCCAATACACCGCCGGGCAACAGCTGATTGACCAGCAGGGCCAGGTAGTACTCCCGTAGCGCGTATGTAAACCGTAGCGGTACATCGATAAGCCCCGCAGTGAACTGCCAACGCCAGGCGCAGAGCATAACCTGTAGCGTGCTGATGGCTAACGCCAGCACGACCCACTCCGCGGAGAAGCGCTGAACCTCAGCCACAATCGCCTGGGGCTCCACCCACAACGCCACCACACTCAGCAACGCTATGCTAACCACCACGCGGCGAAGCCATGGGTTTCGCCACGCTAGCTTTTTAGAACAAGCACTTAGCCGAGTGAACATTCCCTTAACAGGCCCCATAGGCTTAGGCCTCTACCCTGGGCGTGGAAAGCAGGCACGTGGCAAACAGATCGCGGTGCCCCACCCAAATACCCAGCTCGCCATTGGCCACCGCTTGCTGACGCTGCTGTAGCCAAGTGGCAATGCGCGCTGCCGCTTCCGGAGCTTGCTCGGTGGCGGCTTCAGCCCAGCCTTCGAGTAGCGCCATCATTAACGGCTGCTGTACTTGACTACCAGCAGCAAGCTGCCACGGTGTTTCAGCTTGTTCAATGCGGTAATCAGCACTCTCTAACGCGGCAACTAATGCCCCCTGCGCCTGTCCGCCCAGCGCATCACCCAAACCTTTATCGCGCTGCTGGTGAGCCATAAACATCGCTAGCAGCCAGCGGTCTTCGTCATCCAGCACCGGCGCACCTTGAGGGTCAATAAAGTGCCACTCACCGGTCACGCTTAGCGCTATCAGCAACGCCTGTTGCTGCCCGGCAATGCGAGCCACAAAAGCATCGATCCACTGCTGGGAGACCAGATCCAGCAGCGCCGACGCGGTGACGAGGTGCGCATCGTCGAGCGGCACCTCAGCAAGCGGTTCCAACGATACGCAGTGCGTCTCAACGGCCACGGGCTGCCCTTGGCTATTGCCTAATCCGGCAGCACGCTGGCGCGCCTGGGCTAACAAAATGGCGTCGTGATCGATCAGCTTCCAGCGCTGGTGACCATTCAGGCGCGGCGCCAGAAAGCGCATATTACTGCCCCGGCCGCAGCCAAGATCCACTATCAGCGGCGCCTGCGTACACGCGCTCAGCCACTCCGCGGCAAGCTCAGCCAAGGGCTGGCTACGGGAATCGACATCAGCCGCCTCTCGCAGCGTCAGCCAGTCGGACGCAAACTGGCTGCCTGGGCGTAAATTTGGAGAATCGGCGGGCGAAGTTAACGCCGCGGCAAACTTAGCGCCCGCTTCTTGCCAGTCGCTTAACGCATCCCGGGCCTGGGCGGCTCCCTGGCGCAGTTGTTGGCGTAGCTCGTCATCATGGCAAAAACGGCTTAGGGCACCTTGAAGCGCATCGACGTCACCCGGTTCAACGCTCAAACCGGCGCCTGCTGGCAAGGTATCGCGAAGCGCACCACCGGTGGTGGTAATTACCGGCAGGCCGTGAGCCAGGGCTTCGGTGACCACCATGCCGTAGCCTTCATACCAGGAGGGCAGTACCAGCGCGTGGGCGCTGCGATAGGCCGCTTCCAGCGTAGCGCCATCGCACTCGCCGTGTAGCCGAACACTACCTTGCAAGCCGTTTTGATCAATCAGTTGCTGAACGCGCTGGGTAAAAGTGGCATCCCTAGCGCCACCGTAGCAGTCGCACTGCCAGTGATCGCCGCTAACGCCCGCCAATGCCTTTACCAGAATATCCTGCCCTTTGCGCGGCGTTAACGTTGCCACACATAGTAAACGTAGTAGCTCACCCGGCTCTGCTGCGGGGCTGATCGGCGCCTGGGCAACGCCCGGTTCAACCACAGTGACACGGGGATTGAGCGGCATTTCATAGTGGGCCGCCAGCTCCGGTAAGCGCCGGGCGGTAAAGTGACTGGTGACGATAATCCGCGCCACGTGGGCAAGCGCGTTTAACTCGCTGCGATGAAAGCGCTGCTGATCAGCCTCATCAAGGCCCAATTCATCGCCTAGGGGGTGGTGCAGCAACGCCGTGATTTCCAGCCGCTGGGCATGTTGGGCCACCACCTCCGGTAGCGCTCCCATGGCCAGGCCATCAATCACCACTGCCGCCTGCTCGGGAAGCGACCCTAGGGCCTGAGTGAGCGCTTCTGCCGCCTCGGCATCCGCATCAGGAAACGTGCCTGCCAAGCCNNAAAGCCGATGACGTCAATTTCCCATCCCTGGTCACGCAGGGCTGAGACAATTTGGGCGTCGTAAATATATCCGCCGGTACGCTGAGCAGGGTCACCGGCAACGATAAGGGTAAACCGCTTACTCATAGCGCGCCTTCATAGCTTGCCCAGGCCACATGGGATTCATGTAGCTTGATCTCCATATGGGTAATCCCTTTGGCGGTGATGCCCATTTTGCCCTCACTAATCGCCTTGGCGAGCTGGTCAAAGATCACCTTGGCCATGAACTCGGTGGTGGTATTTTTACCGGCAAATTCAGGCACTTCATCCAAATTACAGAAGTTGTAATTCGCCAGTACCGATTTTACCGTTTCGCTGGCAAGGCCGATATCGATCACCAGGCCGTCCTCATCCAGCTCGGGGCGCTGGAAAACCACATCGACCACATAGGTAGCGCCGTGGGTGCGTTGGGCAGGGCCAAAGACCTCACCATTAAAGCTATGGGCGATCATAAAGTGGTCACGGACACATAAACGGAACATAAAAACTCCAAATGAGAAGTAAATGGGTTACGAGGAGTAGCGCAGACGGTGACAGAGCTCCACACTTCCGCGACCAAACAGCCGAGGGGCAAGCGTGGGCAGCTGTGCAAAGTCGCTTTCACCGCTGATTAGCGCATCCAACCGCTCGTCTACCAGTAGGCTTAGCGCTAATTTTAGGCGGCGCTGGTAGTCCCAGCGTGGGCGTAATTTGGGCGGCAGTTGACCTACCTGGCTGGCCTTGAGCGTCAGCCGCTGGGAGTGAAAAGCCCCGCCTAACGGGATCGCAATATCCCCCTCGCCAAACCAGCTCATTTCGATAATGCGCCCTTCGCTGCCCGCTAACGCCAGTGCTTGGCGCAAACCGGCGGACTGGCCGCTGGCGTGGATCACGCAATCTTGGTCATGAAGGGCTTGTTCGGGAGTACAGAAGGCTACGCTTAACTGCTCGGCGAGCTGGCGACGCTCAGGGTTAATGTCGACTAACTGGACGTTAACACCGGGCACCTGGGCGCACAGGTACGCTACCAGCGCCCCGACGACACCGGCGCCAATGATGGTGATTCGCTCACCCAGCATCGGCTCTGCGTCCCACACACCATTAATGGCGGTTTCCATATTGGCCGCCAAGACGGCGCGTTTAGCAGGCACATTGGCGGGCACTTCCAGCACCGCCGAAGCAGGTACAATGTAGTGATCCTGGTGGGGAAACAGGCAAAAAACGGTTTTATCCATGAGGGCGCTTGGCCCCTGCTCGACGCGGCCAACGCTGCAGTAGCCATACTTGACCGGAGCAGGAAACTCGCCCGACTGAAAGGGCGCACGCATGCGCGAAAATTCGCTTTCAGGCACACGACCATTGAACACCAACGATTCGGTGCCGCGGCTGATGCCGCTGTACAAGGTACGTACACGCACCTCATCCTGGGTGGGAGGACAAAGTTGTTCACGCCGCAGCTCGCCTTGTTCTGGGTTGACCACCCAGAAGGCAGTGGCCCAGGTTTTTTTGGCGGCATTGGGGGCATTGCCAACATCGTTAGGCGCCGACATGAGCGTTCCTTTTCGTTACGAGCCCACTTGAACCGGGCTCTCTTTCATTCCGTTGAATGTGGCTTGGCACCATTGCGCTGCAAGTTAGGAGTAAGAGACACCTCGTGTGACTCAGTCCCCTAGCGTAATGTGTGACCATGCTTTGCATGGCCCTAGGCAGAACAGTTTTCAATGGTTCACCACCTTTAGCGTAGCGGGTGAAAAGAAAATATTCGATTAACCATTTGGAACAATTGAAACTAACCCGTCTATTTCTTGATCTTATGGACAACCCTACCTTCTTCTACAAGAATGGTACATATAAAAATAGTTGCATCATTTATTTCAACTGCGGACAGCGACGCCGCTTCGTGAGCCACCATGCCGCTTTTTTCCAACGCTTCTTCGTACACCCTGCCTAAACGTCTCTATGGCGCTGCAGAGCTACTGCTGGGCGGCTTGCTGCTAATTGCTGTAGGCAAAGGCTTACCACTTTTAATGGCCACTCCGGCCAATTGGTGGGTGGCCTTTGCCTTCTACACGTTTATTTCCGCTCTGGTCATCATCTTCTGGCCCCACGGCGCACTGGGTTGGGCTAACCGGGTCACGTTGGTGCGTGCGGTTGTGGTTGCATTAGTGGCAGGTGCGCTCGCCGCCAATGCCTTTGTAGGAGCCATCTGGCAGTGGCTGGCGATCGCGGTGATCGCCCTACTGCTGGATGGCATTGACGGCTGGATTGCCAGGCGCACTAAAAGCCACACCCGATTCGGTGCCCGCTTTGATATGGAGTTGGATGCCCTGCTGATTTTGCTACTGTGTGCAGGTTTGCTGAGGCTGGAATCGCTGGGACTTTGGGTGCTGTTGATAGGCGCAATGCGCTACCTGTTTATCGCCGCCAGTTGGCAGCTCCCGTGGCTCTCAAAACCGCTGTTTGCAAGTTTTCGCCGCAAGGCCGTTTGTGTCTGGCAGGTGGTGGCGCTACTGCTAGCATTAACGCCGCTAACCTCTCACCTAGTCGCCAGCCTGCTGGCCATTAGTGCATTGATCTCATTGCTCTATTCGTTTGGTGTTGACGTGTGGTGGTTGTATCGAAAAACACAGCGCTCCTAGCGCACTGCATCTTATAGGTAACTGCTTTGAGGTTTAGAGCGATATACGCTTGAATAGGCTGTTGCTTCCTTACTATAGTAATTTTCAAAACACCAGTAATTATCAAGCTATCTCTTCGCTTTTTCGCGTTCCGGGAGATTCTTATGGATCACTCGACAACAGCACCTTATTCATCCGCTCAGCAAACAGCCCAGGCCATCACCACTGCTTGCGAAGCGCTGCCAAGTTTGCAAAAGGAAGATGCTTTCGGCGCTCATTTTGATCGTTTCGGCGATGCCAAGATTGTATTGCTAGGTGAGGCGTCCCACGGAACCTCTGAATTCTATCGCGCCCGCGCCGCCATAACGCGCCGACTCATCGAACAACACAATTTCAATATTGTAGCGGTTGAAGCGGATTGGCCCGATGCCTCCTATATTGACCGCCATATTCGGCATCGCGCTGCAGCAAGTGATGGCCGGCAGGCTTTCACACGTTTTCCTTCCTGGATGTGGCACAACGAAGAAGTGGCTACGTTTACCGAATGGTTGCGCCAACATAATGCCGAGCTGCCTTTCAGCCAACGTACCAGCTTTCGTGGGCTGGATATCTACTCACTGCACGCATCCCTTTTCGCTGTGCTGGATTATCTGGACAAAATTGACCCTGAGGCCGCTAAAGCGGCCCGCCAACGTTATGGCTGTTTAACGCCCTGGCAAAGCGAACCAGCCCTGTACGGCTACGACGTATTTCAAGAAGCACAAGATACATGCGAAGAGGCGGTGGTTGAGCAAACTGCAGGCGCTACTGGCACACCGGATTGAGTACATGGCCAAGGAGAGCGAGGAAGCCTATTTCAACGCCACCCAGAACGCCCGCGTAGTGAGAGCCGCCGAACAGTACTATCGGCTTATGTACCGTGGTTCCACCCAGTCATGGAACCTACGAGACCACCACATGTTCGATACGCTACAGCAGGTTATAGAAGCCAAAGGTTCAGACGCTAAGGTGGTGGTCTGGGCGCATAATTCCCATATCGGTAATGCGTCTGCCACTGAGATGGGCTGGCAGGGTCAATTCAATATCGGCGAGCTATGCCGCACCGCCTATAGGGATCAAGCAGTTTTAATCGGTTTCGGCACACACTGGGAGCGTAGCCGCGGCTGACGACTGGGATTCGCCGATGAAAGTCAAGCAGATCGTACCGTCACGAGCAGACTCCTTTGAACGAATTTTTCATGAAACACGGCTGCCACGAGCTCTCATTGATCTGCGCAATCCTCAACACTCTAATATTCGGGAACACTTAACTCAAACACGCTTAGAGCGTGCTATTGGTGTTATCTATCGTCCTGAAAGCGAGTACTACAGCCATTACTTCAAGGCCTCGCTAGCGGAGCAGTTCGATGCCTATGTGTGGTTCAACGAGACTACCGCAGTGACGCCACTGCCGGGCGCAAGACCCCAGGGAGTACCCGACACATATCCTTTTGGGGTTTAGGCCGCTTGGCGCTTAGGAGCCACACACATGCACACGCAACAATCACTTTTTGATAATCGACGCGCAGCCGGACGAAAGCTTGCCTATGTATTATCCGATGCGCGTTATGACCTAGTGCTGGCATTACCCCGCGGGGGTGTACCCGTTGCCTACGAGGTAGCGAGAGCACTTAAACTTCCGCTTGATGTGGTCATCGTGCGTAAGATTGGTGCACCTGGACAACCCGAAGTTGGGCTAGGCGCTGTCGTCGATGGTGACCCACCTCAAGTGCTGTGGACACCGGATTTGCTGCAGTTTTTTCAGCCTTCTGAAAATTATCTTGAAGCTGAAGTTCAGCGCCAACTAAGCGAGATAACCCGTCGTCGTCAGGCTTATATGGGTAATCAGGCGCCCATTAATGTTAGCGAACGTCACGTCTTATTGGTGGATGATGGTATCGCCACCGGTGGAACAGCTAAAGCTGCCGCCAGAGCACTACGCCAAGCAGGAGCCGCTTCCGTTACCCTGGCAGTGCCTCTCGCCCCGCAGTCCACGCTGGATGAATTGATTACCGAGGTTGACGATTTGATCTGTTTAGCTACTCCCGAGCCATATATCGCCGTTGGCCTTCACTACCAAGACTTTACCCAAACCAGCGATGACGAAGTGATCTCCCTATTGCAGAAGATTCACTCTTTTTAACGCATTCTTTGATATAGATTAAAATACAAGAAAGCCAGCTTTCACTGTGTATGAAAGCTGGCCTTGTTTAATTGATTAGGCTTTTATGTGGCCTTAGGCAGCCATCGCAGCACACTCATTGGCGCAATGATGGCACGCTTTGGCGCACTCCTGACAATGCTTAACATCGTGTTTGGCACACTCATCACCACACGCTTTACAAATATCAGCACATATCCGACAGATTTCCTTGGCGTATTCACTCCCCTGGGCCATGAAGGAGGCTGCCAAGCGGCATATCTGTGCACATTGACGATCCAAACGGATGCACTCAGCCATCATTTTTACATCATCTTCTTGCAAGCAGGCAGTGGCACAAGAATCACAGTAGACCGCGCAGATATTGCACGCTTCAATACACGACTTATATTTTTCAAATTCCATCTTTCTACCCTCCTCATCATCAAACGAACACACGGCCTGCTACCTAAACAGGCGCGGCAAACCGCATGTTGAGTTCCTGAAGAACTCGTCTAAAAGAGTAGAACAGAGAGCTTGCAACACAAGCGCAGAAAGCGGCGCAACATGAACTCTAACACTCCAACCCCTGGCGCTGGTGCCATTCAGCAAGACTTTCATCCGGGTATTCGTCGAAGCATTTATCTTGGAACTGCCCATTGACCTCGACCCAGTCGGCCCGGCTTCCCAGCATCATGTGTGTTCGCTTGGGAGGTGTGGGTAAAGGAGTGTCGATCGCCGAGGCGAAGGGATGCACAAGCTCGGGCCATTCAGGGTCGTAAACCCACAATGACGTGGCACAGTGCTTGCAGAAATGCCGCTCTCCTGTGCTTTGCACGCCGTTGATGACCGCGCGATAGACTGAGATGTGCTCATCGCCACTCACGTTGAGCGTTTTGCTTTCTCCACTGAGGTTGATTGCATACCCACCCCCGCCAGCCGTTTTGCGGCACACAGAACAGTAACAGCGATTAAAAGGATAGGGGTGAGGTGACTTCACACTGAACGTCACTGCCTGGCAGTGGCATGATCCTTTGAGCAGCATAGTTACCTCCGTTTGCAGCGGTTACCCAAAACGAGTATCAAAGCGCGACTGCATGAACCGAGCGCGTTCTTAAGTTCTCTCTTAACATCTTAGCGCATAGGGCCCCCGTCGCTTTCAACGGGAATGATAGACGCTGTTTGTGAGTAAACGCATCAGCGCTCAGCCTTCAAGACTTGCAGCAGTTCAGCCACGGCCATTTCCCCTTCGGGTTCGTCAAACGCTTGGGTCAGTGAACCTTGTACAAAGCTCAAAAATCGATAGGCGGCGGGCGGTAGGCGTCGCTCCCGACGCACCACAAAGTGCCAGCGGCTTTTGAGCGGAAAACCCTGCAACGGCAGCTTTTGAACGCCATTGGGCGAATCTGCGACGACATGGCGCGACAGCACCGCCAGGCCCATGCCCGATGCCACCGCTAGCCGGATTGCCTCATTACTGGCGATCTGCTGGGTGGAGCGCAACTCAATGCCCGTACTGTACAACCAGGCATCGAAGGTGCGTCGAGTCGCGGAACCCGGTTCTCGCAGTAGGAAACGCTCATTTTTAAGTGATTCCATCGTAAGGTCTTTCACACCGGCCCAACGGCAATGCTCCGGCCCCACCACTACCAGCGGATTGCTCAGAAAAGGCGCAGCCAATACGGCGTTGTCCGTAGGTGGGTGGCTAAATACGTAGATATCGTCTTCATGGCGCTCAAAACGATTAAGCATCTGCTGGCGATTGCCAACTTCCACCGTGACGTCTACCTGTGGGTTAGCCTGACTAAATGGCCCCAGAAGCCTGGGCAACACGTACTGTGCGGTGTTCACCAAACCGATACTGAAGCGACCACGCCCACCACTATTGTATTCATCCAGGTACTGGCTAAACACATCTGCGCGGCTAAGTAAGTCCTGACTTAGCTGATACAGCGACTGACCAACCTCAGTGGGCACTACGCGCCCTTCTTCCTGGCGCACAATGGGTTCGCCGACAATTTCCCGCAGCCTTTTTAGCTGTTGAGATACCGTTGGCTGGGTCAGGTGGAGTCGATTTGCCGTGGCCGTAAGTGAGCCTGTGCGTACCACGTCGGCGTAGACCTGCAGCAAGCGAAAGGTAAGTTGACGTACTTTCATAACCAATACCATAGATAATTATCTATAACTGTATAAATTTTATTTGTTTTCATCAATCTCTTTGGGTCGCTAAAGTAGCCGCTTTAAAACCCCGTTAAGGAGATTTTCCGTGCCGGATATAGTGGTGATGTTTTTTGTGTTAGGTGTGGTCGCCGGTGTGGTGCGCTCCGATCTCAGCATTCCCAAAGCCGCTTATGACATCCTGAGCCTGCTGCTAATGCTGACCATTGGCCTTAAAGGCGGCATGGCCCTGCACGGCAGTTTGAATGCCGCGCTATTGATCGAACTGGCCGGGGTCACCCTGCTGGGGATTTTAATTCCACTGATCGTTTTTCCGGTGGTTCGCTACCTGGTGCGGCTCTCTCTCGCAGACAGCGCCAGCCTTGCCGCCCACTACGGCTCGGTGAGTGCTGGCACCTTCGCGGTCTCGTTGGCCTATGTTGAAGCACATAGCCTGATTACCGGCGGCCAAGTTACGCTTTACCTGGTACTGCTTGAACTACCGGCCATTATGCTGGGGCTCTCGCTCTACCGGCGGTTCAGCCGCGAGAGCACCACTGCCACAACATCAGAGCTGCGTAAAACGTCGGGGTTGTGGCACGAGACGCTGACCAATCGAGGCGTAATTTTGTTGGTGGGCGGTGTGCTTATCGGCTGGCTATACAGCCCCGATGCTGGTGAATCGGTTACCGGTCTGTATACCCACGCCTTCAAAGGCATTCTGGCGCTCTTTTTGCTGGAGATGGGCTTGGTAGCCGCAGAGACTTTGCGCAGCCTACGCTGGGGGCACAGCCGTCTGATCATCTTCGCCTTGGCAGCGCCCGCTGCGCTCTCCTGTTTAGGGCTGGTGATGGCGTTCTGGCTCGGGCTGCCCGCTGGTTCAGCCGTTATTCTGGCTAGCCTTACCGCCAGTGCGTCTTACATTGCCGCGCCCGTCGCCATTCGCGCCGCTATCCCTGACGCCAATATTGGTCTTGCCATGCTAGCGTCACTGGGGCTCACCTTCCCCTTCAACGTTCTAATCGGCATTCCGCTCTATCATCATCTTTGGGGATGGCTGGCTGGGTAAGGGGTGCCCCCACGGCGGCGGTGAAGGTGATGGGTGTCATGATGATCGGCCTCTTGGCATTATCGTCTGGATTAATAGGCCTTGTGCAGGGGTGCACTGCTAAACTAGCTTAACAAAGCAAGACATGTTCATACGCTGGAGACATTGAGTGACACGCACCCACCATCCAAAACCTACCTTTCAATTACGCTTAGCGCTACACCATGATGTGGTCATTGGGCCAGGCAAAGCAGACCTGTTAGAGAAGATCGACCAGACGGGTTCTATTTCAGCCGCTGGGCGCTCACTTAAAATGAGCTAT
>LGOV01019442.1_pt3 | contig 11924 bp, 10 predicted proteins | sample 469881 | NCBI WGS metagenome assembly LGOV01 (sample SAMN03857199, study PRJNA290197) | marine sediment metagenome | biome: marine cold seep biome; feature: cold seep; material: marine sediment; isolation source: sample #5579, elevator 3A push core 41 containing 12 cm of sediment... ...
GAAACTTTCAGAGCTACCCGGTGGAAGGTGTCGAGAAGAATATGGAAAATAAAGAGTAAGATATTTTATGTAAGTCGTTGTTTTTGGCATAACGTTTGCATTATAAGAGTACAAGAAAAATATTTTAAAAACGGAGGAGAATTTAAATGAAAAAATTCAGTAGAATAATAGCCGTGCTCACAATAGTGGCAATGATGTTGGGGTTGACCGTAGGATGTGGTCCCAAAGCCGAGACTGAAGCACCTGTAGAGAATGAAGTAACTGAAAATCTTGACCCGGCTGACAAAGTACCTGCAATCAACTTCTGGATTCAATCTCAGACAAAAGATCCATTGAGATATGAATCGGCATTAATGATGGCGGACAGCTGGCAGGATCTTGGATTTGAAATCAATCTTGAAACAAGAGAATGGGCTACAATGTCTGCAGAAGGAATGAAGGCACACGAGCATGACATGTTCATAGTAAAATGGGGTGGAAAGCCGGAGAGAGTTGATCCATTTCACTGGTTGTATTCAATGCATCATTCAATAAATGCTGATGAAGGTGGTTACAATGTAGCCGGATACATGAATACTGAATACGATGCACTTGCCGATGAATTTGCATCAAATTTAGATCTTGAAGCAAGAAAGGCGGCAGCTGTAGAAATGCAATCAATACTTGCAAATGATGTTCCACAGCCTCCTATGTTCAAGCTTAAGCTTAAGAATGCATACAACAAAGCCAAGTTTGCAAATATTACACCAGGTGTAGGTCTTGGAGTATACAGCTTCTGGAACTTCATGAATATTACACCTTTGACTGATGACAAAATTCTTACACTAGGACAGACAACTGATATTCAGCTTCTTAATCCATTGGCAACAAAAACAGGACAGGATATCTATATGCTTAAGAATATCTATGATCCACTTGTAAGACTTGACGTTGACGGTAATGTTGTACAATGGCTTGCAGAAGACATCAATGAAATCGATGGAACACATATTGAAATAACAATAAGAGACGACTTCAAGTTCCATGACGGAGAACCTCTTACAGTTGAAGATGTTAAGTTTACCTTTGATTTTGCAAAGGAAGTCAACTCACCTACATATGCAGCACATGTAAGAAGTATAGAATCTGTTGAAATCACTGGCGAAAATACTGTTCTATTTACACTCACAAACACATATGCACCTTTCATTTCAAACACATTGTCTCAATGTTTGATTCTTCCGGAACATATCTGGAGTAAGGTATATGAGGAAAAGGGAGCAGAAGGAGCACTTACGTGGGAAAATTCTAGTCCAATAGGATCAGGTCCATTCGTATTTGAATACTGGAGACCTAACGAAGAATTTTCACTTACAACAAACAAGGATTACTTCATGCAACCTAAGATTGACGGTATCCTTAGAATACCTTATTCACAGCAGCTTGGTCTTGTACAGTCACTTATAACTGAGGAAATAGACCTTACTTCAAACAACATGAAGCCTATAGACCTTGAAGAAGTTGCGAAAAATGAAAATATTGAAGTCATTGAACTTGTAGACGAAGGAAGTTATATCCTTCACTTGAACCTTAGAAAGGCACCGTTTGATGATGTAACAATCAGAAGAGCACTTACTTTGGGAATACCAAGACAAAAAATAATAGACGTTGTATTTGACGGCGGAGCATTGAAGACATTCTCAATGGTATCAGAAAGCAATAAATTCTGGAATAATCCTGATGTTGAAAAACTTGATTATGATTTTGAAGCTGCTAGACAAGAGCTTAAGGATGCAGGATACAGATGGGATGCTGAAGGAAGACTTTATTATCCTGAGAACTTCACACCTCAAATGCTGTATTAAGAATAAGAAACAATTGGCCGGCAGGATAAATATTCTGTCGGTCGGTTTCAAACCAAACACTTTTGAAACGGATTGGAGAAAATATGAGATTAGCAAAGTATATTTTAAAAAGACTTATTTTAGCGTTTCTTACGCTGATGATACTTGTATCAATAGTATTTTTCATGTTCAGGGTAATTCCCGGAGACCCTGTCAGTATGTTTATAGATTCGGGACTTGACCAGGAATCCCAGGAACTCATGCTTAAACTTTATGGACTGGACAAGTCATTACCTGAGCAGTACATTATCTACATGAAGGGACTCTTCCAGGGAGACTTTGGAAATTCATTCACCTATGGAAAGCCAGTACTCGATGTAATAGGGGAAAGATTCCTCAATACTTTAGTGCTTACCATTACCTCACTGATAATTGCATATTCTATAGCAATATCCGTAGGAAGTTACCTTGCATGGCACAGGAATTCTAAGATAGATATCATAGGTACCATACTTGCCCTAGTAGTAAGATGTGCTCCAGTTTTCTGGACAGGAATGATCCTGTTATCCATATTTTCATTCAACCTTAGATGGTTGCCTCTTGGAGGAATGGTTAGCAGTGGTACGAATTTTGAAAGTTTCTTCGACAAAATTTTCAGTATAGACTTCCTGAAGCACCTAATTCTTCCAGCTACGGCATCGGCCCTATATTCAATGGCTACACCAACCCTAATGATGAGAACATCAATGCTTGAGGTAGTAAAGGAAGACTATATAGAGCTTGCATATGCCAAGGGAATACCCGACAAGAAGGTCAGAAGAAAGCATGCAATGAGAACCGCACTTCTTCCCGTAGTTACAATGTTTGCAGTTGCAGCGGGAATGGCAATAGGCGGATCCGTACTTACAGAGACAGTATTCAGATGGCCTGGAATGGGAAGGGAAATAGTTCTAGCAGTAGGTTCAAGAGATTATCCAATGGCGCAGGGTGCGTTCCTCTGTATAGGGTTTGCAACAATAATGTTCAATCTTCTTGCAGACATACTTTATGCATACCTTGACCCAAGGGTTTCGTTGGACTAGGAGGAATATAAATGAAAAATTTAATAAAACTTTTCAAGAAAAACAAAACGGGAGTAGCGGGATTCATAATATTCATATTCTTCATACTTGTTGCAATATTTGCAAATCAAATTGCTCCCTATGACCCTATGGAAATACAGTTTTTCCAGGATGGCGGTGTAAAAAGACTTCAGTCTCCTTCTATGGACCATTTGCTTGGTACAACATATATGGGAAGAGACGTATTTTCACAGATGATAATCGGATCAAGGGTGGCAGTGCTTGTTGGAGTAATATCGGCAGTATGTGTGGCCTTCATTGGAACGAACATTGGTCTAGTAGCAGGATATTTCGGAGGCAAGGTGGACAGGATACTCATGGGTATAGTCGATGTAATGTATGGACTTCCATTCCTACCATTTGCACTGATACTTGTATCGGTACTGGGACCTGGAGTTCAAAACGTAATACTTGCAATAGTTCTAATAACTTGGCGTAACTCTTCAAGGGTTATCCGTTCGCAGGTGTTGTCACTTAAAAACAGGACATTCATAGAGGCGGCCAAGCTCAGCGGAGCAAGTGACAAAAGAATTCTATACAAGCACATAGCTCCAAATGTCATACCTATATCATTGATCTATGTATCAACATCAATGGCAGCAGCAATTATGACTGAATCAAGCATCAGCTTCCTGGGTCTTGGGGATCCATTGCAGATAAGTTGGGGACGTATACTCTTTACCTGTTATTCTTCCCAGGCAATGTTTAAAGCACCATGGTGGATTCTTCCTCCTGGTATAGCAATAACACTCCTTGTACTTTCAGGCTACCTAATGGGAAGAGCCTTTGAAGAAATTGCAAATCCGAAACTAAGGGAGAGATAAGATATGGCATTATTAGATTTAAAAAATGTATCTATAGAATACAAGCTTTCCGACGGAAAGTTGAAGGCTGTTGACGATGTTTCGCTGACTCTTGACAATGGAGATATACTTGGGCTTGTTGGCGAAAGCGGTTGCGGCAAGAGTACACTCATAAAAGGAATAATAAACCTTCTTCCTTCCAATGGAAAGATAATAGAAGGGGAAGTAATATTCAACGACGAGGTATTAAACAAGCTTTCAGTGGAAAAAATGAGAAAGAAGAGATGGAAGGAAATATCCCTTATAACACAGAGTGCCATGAATTCCCTGAATCCCGTTTATAAGGTGGGAAAACAGATTATAGAGCCAATACTAGAGCATGAAAACAAATCAAAGGCTGAAGCAATGAAAAAGGCAGAAGAGCTATTTGAACTTGTAGGTCTTGAAAAGGGAAGACTCGAAGATTATCCTCACCAGTACAGCGGTGGAATGAAGCAAAGAGCAATAATAGCCATGTCTCTGGCTCTTAATCCCAAGCTTATAATTGCAGACGAACCTACTACTGCACTTGATGTTATAGTACAATCGCAGATTCTTGAAAGAATCAACATGCTTCTAAATCAGTACGACGGGTCTATGATACTTGTTACCCATGATGTATCCGTAGTTGCCCAGACCTGTACAAAGGTTGCAGTAATGTACGGTGGAAAGATTATAGAATACGGTGATGTAATCCAGGTACTTAAGAAACCGAATCATCCATATACAATGGGTCTTAAAAATGCATTCCCGTCATTGGTTGGAGAAAAAAAGGAATTGATTTCAATAGAAGGAACTCCTCCTGACCTGTCCCAAAAGCTTACAGGATGCAGATTTGCAGAAAGATGTCCTTTTGTACAGGAAAAATGCAGATCGGGTGAAATTGAAAAGACTTCAGTTGAAAATGGATATTTCTACTGTGTAAGAGGTGCCGAAAGAGATGAGCTTAGAAAGCTGGCTGACACTCCTGGTACATGGGAATCTAAAATATAGGAGAAATGTATTATGGATAATAATATCAGAGTAATAGAAACAAAGAATCTGAGAAAAGAATTCGACGTCAAGATTAAGCGAGAGGGCAAGGTGAAGGAATCTGCCACGCTTAAAGCTGTTGACGGTATAGATATACATGTTAATCAGGGAGAGACTTTGGGAATTGTTGGAGAAAGTGGATGCGGAAAGACTACCACAGCAAAGCTCCTGTTGGGACTTTATACTCCTACTGAGGGAGAAATAATTTTAGGAGACAATAACATTTCGCACCTTACAAAGAAGGAAATGAAAAACTTCAGAAGAAGGGCACAGATGATTTTCCAGGATCCTTATGAGTCACTGAATCCAAGATTCAAGATTAAGGATACCATAATGGAGCCTCTTGAAATCCATGGAATCGGCATCAACAAGGAAGAAAGATACCAAATGGCAAAAAAAATTCTGGAGGAGTCGGGACTTAAGCCTGCGGATCAGTTTATGGAGAGATTTCCCCATGAAATGAGTGGTGGTCAAAGACAACGTGTCGCAATTGCAAGAGCACTAGTACTGAGCCCGGACTTCATCATAGCAGATGAGCCAGTATCCATGCTTGACGTTTCAATAAGAGCAGGAATACTTAAGCTTTTGAGAAATATGATAACAACAAGAAATCTTGCCGGAATAGTAATTTCACATGATATTTCCCTCATAAGATATATAAGCGACAGGACGGCAGTAATGTATCTTGGAAAGATTGTTGAGCAGGGAAGTACTGAGGAAATAATTGAAAAGAGATATCACCCTTATACTGAAGCACTTCTGGAAGCGGCTCCAAATCCGGATCCGGAACTTAAATTCAGTTTGGAAAAAATAAAAGGCGAAGCACCAAATCCGGTTGATCTGCCTACTGGCTGCAGATTCCATACCAGATGTCCGAAATGTATGGACATATGCAAGAGGAAAGAGCCAAGAGAAATAGACATGGGCAACGGACACAAGGTATTGTGCCATCTCTACGGAGGTAAGGAAAATGAGTAAAGCCTTGCTGCTTGAACATATGACCTGGCCTGAACTTGACCAGATAAAAGACAAGATTGAACTTGTAATAATACCCCTTGGATCAACTGAACAGCACGGTCCAAATACCACCTTTGCCACAGACACATTGAGGGCAAGGGAAGTTGCGAAACTTGTGGGAGAAAGATATGAAGACAAGATCCTTATTGGACCTACCCTTCCAATAGGTTTGTCATATCATCACATGAAGTTTCCGGGAACTATAACATATTCCCTTGAAACATATATAAAAATCATAAGAGACATCTGCTACAGCCTCAACAGGCATGGCTTCAAGAAGGTACTCTTCATGTCTGGACATGGTGGAAACAAAAGGCCTGTACAGGAATATGCCACTGAAGCCAAGAAGGAATTCGACATGGACATATACATTATCGGAACTGGAGGAAGTCTTGTTAAGGATCTTAGTAAGGCCTATGGATTTACAGAGTTCAAGGGACATGCCTGCGAGGTGGAAACTTCACCGATGATGCTTCTTGCCCCTGAAGATGTAAGATATGACAAGCTTGAAGAAGCCAAATTCAGGGAAGAGTCAAAATACAAGAAGAAGGGGCATGCCTATGACGGAGGAATTTTCTGGGACTACAGAGAGGTTACTGAAAACGGATGTCTTGGAGATGCAAGGCTTGCATCCCTTGAATTTGGAAAAGAAATGAATGAAATGGTCATAAACAAGATATGTGAATTCATAGACCATATAATAATATAACTACAAAAATCATCATATGCAGTTATAAGAGGTGGAAAAATGGAAAAAGCGGATACCTTTAAACTTAAGGATGAAAATGGAAAAACCATATGTGACAACAGGGGAGACAAAGGCGCAAATGGCATGGTAGCCGCTGCAAAATACGAGGCTACCAAAATAGGAATAGATATAATTAAAAGAGGCGGAAATGCAGTTGATGCTGCAGTGGCTGTAGGATTCGCTCTTGGAGTTTGCGAACCCAATGCTTCCGGAATAGGCGGCGGTGGATTCATGAACATAAGAATGGGAAAAAGCGGTGAACTTGTTTTCCTTGATTTCAGGGAAGTGGCGCCGGAAGAAGCAAGACCCTCCATGTGGGAATTAAACGAGGAGGGAAAGGTTGCAAACAACGAAAAATCCGAAGGTGGAAAAGCTGTAGGAGTTCCTGGTGAAGTTGCCGGGCTTGTATATGCCTGTGAAAATTATGGAACCATGCCTATTGAAGAACTTATGAAGCCTGCTATCAGTCTGGCGGAAGAAGGAGTAGATGTAAGCGACGCTCTTGATATTGATATAAAGACATGCAGCATCAAGCTTGAGAAATTTGAAGAAAATGGAAATGCCTTTACAAAATATGACGATACAAGCAGACATATAAAGAACCCGGCCTTGGCAAAAACCCTTAGAAAGATTGCAAAGGAAGGAATAGACGGTTTCTACAAGGGAGAAATTGCAGAAAAACTGGTCAAATCCGTTGTTAATCACGGAGGATCAATGAAAATATCGGATCTGGAAAACTACAGTGTCAACAAGATAGAGCCTGTAGTTGGAACCTACAGGGGATATACAGTCATATCATCACCACTTCCAAGCTCTGGAGGAACCCATGTGTTGCAGATTCTGAACATACTTGAAAATTTCGACATGTCTTCATTTGAAGTGAATTCAGTCGAGTATATACATTTGATGTCTGAAGTATTCAAGATGTGCTTTGCCGACAGGGCAAAATACATGGGAGACCCAAGTTTTGTAAAAGTACCTGTAGCGGGACTGACATCCAAAAAATATGCAAAAAAGCTTGCCGACAAGATTGAACTGATGTCGAAAAGCCATGAATACGATCACCCCTTTGATTATGAGCCAAAGGATACAACACACTACTCAATAGCCGACAGGGATGGTAATATGGTCTCTGTAACAAAGTCAATAAGTGCATTTTTCGGTTCAGGAGTGATTCCCGAGGATACTGGAATAATGCTTAACTGCCAGATGAGATGCTTTTCTCATATAGAAGGGAATGCAAACACAGTAGGATCCGGCAAGAAACCTTTGAGCTCCATGAGTCCTACTATTATTTTAAAGGACAACAAGCCCTTTGCAGTGGTGGGATCTCCAGGAGGAAACAGGATAATAACAGCTGTTGCACAGGTCATATCAAAGCTGATAGACCATGACATGACAATCCAGGATGCCATAAATTCTCCGAGGATTACAGATGAATCCAATGAAATCATCATGTACGAAGGAAGGATTTCAGAAGAAGTTATTGAGGCTCTTGAAATAAGAGGACACAAGACACAGGAATTTTCGAACTATGACAGAAAGTTCGGCGGCGTGCAGGGAATAAGATATCTGGAAGACGGTACCATAGAAGGTGCAGGGGATCCGAGAAGAGACGGGGTTGCCATAGGTTATTAAATAATGATATGGGTGAATAATATGAGCGTAGAGATGAATAGAAGAAGTACTGGAAAAAAAGCAATGGTATCCAGCGGAAAGGGACAGGCTACGGCTATTGGAATAGATATTCTTGAAAAAGGCGGAAATGCAATTGATGCTGCAGTAGCAGTTGGATTTGCAATAGGAGTCGCAGAGCCAGCAACATCAGGTCTTGGCGGCGGTGGATTCATGACTATAAAATCAGCTGATATAGAGGATGCAGTATTTTTGGATTTCAGGGAATTCGCACCTGAAAATGCTACACCTGAAATGTGGGAACTGGATGAAAAGGGCAAAGTGGTGAACAAGGAAAATGCCATAGGAGCAAAATCTGTAAGTGTTCCAGGAGAACTGGCTGGAATGGTATATGCACTTGAAAAGTATGGAACAATGACTCTTGAAGAAGTTATTAAACCATCAATTAGGCTTGCTGAGGAAGGAGTTCTGGTTACAGACATGACTGTAAACATGCTTGAAACTTACTCTAAGCATCTCAAAAAATGTCCTGATGCAAAAAAAATCTATCTCAATGATGGAAAAGGTTTCAAAGCAGGAGAATTGCTCAAAAATAAAGATCTTGCAAAGACATTGAAGAAGATTTCAGAAGATGGGATAGACATATTCTATGAAGGTGAAATTGCAGAGGCAATAATTGAAACTGTTAAAAAAAACGGTGGCATATTGACCCGAAAAGACCTTAAGGACTACTATGTGGAGCTTAAGGAGCCGGTAAAAGGAACCTACAGGGGATATACCATAATATCTTCGCCTCCTCCAAGTTCTGGAGGGACGCATATCATTGAAACTCTAAATATACTTGAAAACTTTGATATGGGTAGTCTGGATATCAATTCTGCAGAATATCTCCATATAATCTCTGAAGCCTTTAAGCTTTCTTACGAAGACAGAGCAAAGTATATGGCGGATACAAACTTTGTGGATGTTCCTCTAAAGGGACTAAGATCAAAGGAATATGCCAAAAAGCTGGCTGAAAAGATAGATTTGGAACAAGCTAAAAACTCTTCAAGCTATGATCCATGGACATATGAACATGATGAAACAACCCATTATTCCATAGGAGATAACAAAGGGAATTTAGTTTCTGTAACAAAGACTGTGAACCATTTCTTTGGATCATGCATGGTAGCTGAAGGTACAGGAATTCTTCTAAACGATACAATGGCAGATTTCGCAACAAGAAAATATGATGTGAATTCCGTTGACAGAAGAAAGAAGCCTTTAAGCACAATGTCTCCAACAATGATTCTCAAGGATGGAAAGCCCTTTGCAATTCTGGGTTCACCTGGAGGGGCAAGGATAATAAATGCGGTGGTTCAGGTCATATCAAAACTTATAGACTATGATATGGATATACAGGATGCAATATCCTCTCCAAGAATACACCAGAATACTTCCGATACACTCTATTATGAAGACCGTATGGATGTAAAGGAAATTGAGAAGCTTGAAAAAATGGGCCATGAGATATTCAAGAGACTGCCCTATGACAAGAAAATGGGTGGAGTACATGGAATAAAATATGAAAAAGAAGAAATAGTTGGTGGAGCCGATCCTAGAAGAGACGGCACATCCCAAGGGATATAGGTTCAGACATTGGGGACAGACCCCACTGTCTAAACGACGATTCATTTTCAGACAATGGGGTCTGTCCCTACTGTCTGGACTGATTTATTATTAGCGGAGGCTGAAATGGAGCTTTTAAGAGATACCTATGTCGAGATAAATCTTGACAGGATGAAGGAAAATATGATTTTAATAAGGGATTTTGTAGGCAAGAAAGTAGCCATTGCAGCAGTTGTAAAGGCAAATGGTTATGGACATGGAGCCCTTGATATAGCAGAAACTATTATGGAAAATGGTGGAGACTATCTTGCTGTAGCTACTCTCACCGAAGCATTGGAGCTCAGGAGAAGATACTCCCAATATGAAATATTCATTATGGGATACACTCCCGATGAATATCTTCACCATGCTGTGGACAAGGATTTAATCCAGTGCATCTTTTCCAAAAGACAGGCTGAAATTCTTGCTGAACTTGGCCGTGAAAGAAACAAGAAGCCAGTTGTCCATATAAAATATGACACAGGATTCAACAGACTTGGATACAGGGACTGTCAGCAGAGCATTGATGAAATAATTGAAATTACGAAAATGGAAAATCTTGATGTTCAGGGTATATTTTCCCATTTCGCACTGGCGGGAGATTTGGAGAACAAAAAACAGTTCAGTGATTTCATGAATGCAGCTAATAAAATCGAAGAAATAGGATTTAAGTTCAAGTACAAGCATATTTGCGACAGCATTTCCGCAATTGACTATCCTGAATTTAACCTTGATATGATAAGGCTTGGAGCAATTATCTACGGTCTTAAATCTTTCCGGAAAAACGACATAGACATCAAGCAGGTCATGACCTTCAAGACAAAGGTATATCATGTAAAGGAAATAAAAAAAGGTGAGGGAGTATCCTATAATTACAAGTGGAAGGCTGAAAGAGACAGTGTAATAGCCACATTGCCTGTTGGATATTCAGATGGTTACCCTAGAAATATGACAGAGGAAGGAATGGTTACAGTACGTGGAGAAAGAGCTCCCGTAATTGGAGTTGCTTGTATGGACCAGTGCATGATAGATGTGACAGACATTCCAGGAGTTGAAGTTGGGGATGAGGTTGTCCTATACGGAGATGGCAGTAATAATACCTTGTCCCTAGAGGAAGTATCAAAGCTTGGAAAAACAAACAAAAATGAGCTAATAGCAAGAATTACCAGAAGAACACCAAGGGTTTATATTAAGGATAATAAGGTGTTTAAAATATTGAATTATCTTATTGAGGAGATATAAGGACATGGATATAAAAAAAAATGTAAACAATATGTATGACCAGCTTGTAGAAATCAGAAGGGATTTCCATAAGAATCCCGAGTTAAGTGGCAAGGAAATAAGAACTGGGGATAAAATCTGCGAATATCTGGACAGTTGGGGAATAGAATATGAAAGAGGTTATGCCGACACTGGAATAGTGGGTATAATCAGAGGCAGGAAAGGTCCTGGAAAGACAATAGGAGTAAGGGCGGATATAGACGCTCTACCAATAACTGAAGAGGCGGATTACGACTATTGTTCTGTGAATGAGGGAGTAATGCATGCCTGCGGNNTGCGGTCATGATGTTCATACTACTATTCTTTTAGGAATGGGTAAGATTCTCAAGGATTTGGAGAATGAAATCGAAGGAAATGTGAAGCTTTTCTTTCAGCCTGCAGAAGAGGCAATTGGAGGAGCCGAAAGGATGATTAAAGATGGATGTCTTGAAAATCCAAAGGTTGACCATGCCATAGGTCTTCATGTAATGCCAAATGTTCCTGTGGGTATGGTGGAGCTGAAGTTCGGTCAGATGAATGCAAATTCCGGTGGTGTTAAAATAACAATAAATGGTAAATCAGGACATGCGGCATACCCGGACAAGTCAATAGATGCAATAGTAATAACAGGACAGGTCATAACTAGTCTTCAAACATTGGTAAGCAGAAACGTATCTCCATTGACTTCAGTAGTTCTTACCTTCGGGGAAATTTACGGAGGTACAAAGTCAAATATAATCACAGATGAGGTTGTATTGAATGGAACTTTGAGAGCACTTGACACTGAATCAAGAACTGA
>LGOV01011105.1_pt1 | contig 11908 bp, 10 predicted proteins | sample 469881 | NCBI WGS metagenome assembly LGOV01 (sample SAMN03857199, study PRJNA290197) | marine sediment metagenome | biome: marine cold seep biome; feature: cold seep; material: marine sediment; isolation source: sample #5579, elevator 3A push core 41 containing 12 cm of sediment... ...
GCACATATTACTGCACATTTCGGAACCTCGATTCCAAGTGAATGTGCAAAGTTTACAGCATTTTCAAGTATTTCCTCTTTTTTCGCCAGATCAGGAGCTATATTCATGGCTGCATCCGTCACAATGAGCATCTTGTGGTATTTTTCCACAAAGAACACTGCACAATGACTTAAAGTCTTTCCAGTCCTCAAGCCTATTTCCTTGTCAAGAACTGCCTTCAATATTGTTGCAGTATCAACAAGACCCTTCATTACAAAATCAGCTTTTTTTGAACTTACTAACTCTACGGCCTTGTATGATGCTTCCTTTACATCTTTAAGATTAATTATTTCGGTATCCTTCAAATCATAGTCTATACCTTTGGAAATATTTCTTATCTTTTCCTCATCTCCTACGAGAATTGCTTTTACTATTCCACCATCAACAGCCGCCTTCACAGCCTTCAACACACCTTCATCATGAGCAGCTGCAACNNGCAACTGACAATGTCTTTGGTCCCTTAATTTTTGCATATTTCAAAACTTCGTTGAAATCTTTCATCTTACACCTCTCATTATTTCTCACTATATATAATAAGCAAGATACGTGCCAAAAATCAAAAAGAAGCATAATGTTTTCAAATCATTGAAAACACTACGCTTCATCTTTATTAAACTATTCCTCATTATATTGCATGCTTGTTTTTGCATGCAATATTTTGCATACAATCGCAAAACCATGCAACTTCTTGCATTATTTAATATTGTGTTTTTCCATCTTGTAATAAAGACTTCTAATGGATATTCCAAGTTTTTTTGCAGTCATGGTTTTGTTGTAGTTGTAAATCTCATATACTCTTTTTAAATAATCCTCTTCGAATCCGGCGGCAGCTTCAGTCAAAGTGGTGATTTCACTGTCCTCAATTTCATTGATATAATCTCCATTATTCCTTATTCCAAGATTTGTAAGAAATGGAAGATGATCCTTCATAATTATCTGCTCATTTGCATTCATTGATATAATGGATCTGCCGATGATGTTTTCAAGCTCCCTGACGTTTCCAGGCCAGTCATGCCTCTTTAGTTCCGACAAAGCCTTAAGGGATATTCCCTTTATATTCCTTCCGTATTCCACATTAAGCTTTTCAATGAATCTTTTAGAAAGAAGCTCTATGTCATCAAGCCTGTCTCTCAATGGAGGAATATCTATTGGAAAAACATTCAGTCTGTAGTATAAATCGTCCCTGAACTCTCCCCTGTCTATCTTATCTCTCAGGTTAACATTGGTTGCTGAAATCACCCTTACATTTACATGGATGGGCTTTACTCCTCCAACCCTTGCTATTTCCTTTTCCTGCAATACCCTTAACAGTTTAACCTGAGCATTCAGATTAATCTCCGATATTTCATCAAGAAATATTGTTCCGTTGTTGGCTTCTTCAAAGTAACCCTTCTTGCCGCCTTTTTTTGCTCCTGTAAAAGCTCCTTCCTCATAGCCGAAAAGTTCGCTTTCAAGAAGTGTCTCAGGTATTGCTGCACAGTTTACTCTTACGAACTGGTTCTCCCGCCTATTGCTTTCGTTATGGATTGCATGGGCGAACATTTCCTTTCCCGTACCGCTTTCTCCCCTGAGTATTACAGTAGCAGGAACGCGGGAAGCTTTAATCATCTTTTCCTTTGCTTCATTAATCGCCTGGCTTTCACCGATGATATCATCAAAGGCATATTTCGCAGACAGTTCCCTTATCCTTTTTTTTGCTTCGTTGAGCTTTGTTGTCAGCTGCTTAATTTCACTTATGTCGTGTAGTATTACTACGCTGCCCTTCAGCTTGTCTCCAACCATTATAGGAGCACCTCTTGCTATTACAACCTTACCACTTGGCTTTGTAGTTATCTTGGTGTTTTCAACAGATTTTTTTGTCCTAAGCACCTTCATGTGAATACTTTCACCTTCGGCCATATCGTAATTTGCATCTTTTCCATATATTTCATCTGCTGTTATGCCTGTTATCTTTGTATAAGCAGGATTTATCATTATATGGTCGCCATTTTCGTCAACCACGCTTATAGCATCCTGAACAGCCTGAAACAACGCCTGCAGAAGACTCTTGAATTCATTCATGGTGGTGAGTTGCTTATCAAGATTGAGCCTGTCTGTTATATTCCTGAATATAGCTATGGCACCGATTATTTCCCCGTCTTTGTTTTTAACGGGCATGCGGCTGCTTATTATATCATAGTCCCTAAGCTGCTGCTGCCAATCCAACTCGTGTTCTCCCGTCTCAAGTATATAAGGAAGTCTTGTATTGACCACAATATCATCCACATGCTTGTTTAGAGCCTTTTCCCTCGGGATTCCAATCAGCTTTTCAGCTTCCTTGTTGTAAAGCGTAATATTGCAGTTTTTATCTATGGCTATTACACCGTCATGAGTAGAGGTAAGAAAAACTTCAAGTTCTTTTCTCATTGTTTCCTCCTGTCTTTTCACTGATTTAATTGTCTTAAAGCCGTCTTCTTATTAGTTGGTTACTTCTGTATTTCCAATCTCATTGTCACCCTCTTCAACAAGGTTAATTTCAACGGATTCCAAATCAATCAATATTTCCTTTATTTCCCTTTCAGTTTCATATTTTAATAGAATCTGACCTGAGTTTCCTTCGAAGCCTTCAAGGTCTGCAATAATTTTTATATCTTCACTATCTGTTTCATTCATATAACTTGTTAGCCCTGTGAAAGTTACCATTAGAAATTCCTTGTCCTCGGTGATCTCCACATTGTATCCCTCAGGAATGTTCATAAATTCTATTTCATCAAGATTGTATATGAAATCCTTTGAAATGATTTTTTCTATTTCCACAGTTACCACTGGAGAGATATCTTCAGTAATAATATAGTTTCCTCCAATAATATCCAATGAATTATAGACAGTACTGTCTGCATTGTTAACATCCACAGGTTCAACCAGTACATGATCCATTGCGTTAATAACTTCAGAATCACCTGCAATAAGTACAGTTTCAGGCTCAACCTTTATTGATTTTATATCGTAGCCTTCCATGACCATGCCTGTTACTGGAACTTCAATTTTTAGTCTCTTCATGGGATATATGGGAACCATTATTTCAGCGATGTCAGGAGTTATTTCAAGTTTTAGCTCAAGACCCTGGTCGCTGTAAACATCGATAGGAATCTTCTTTTCAAGAGTTCCTGATGCTCCGTTTATGTTGAACAATGCTACAACCTTTTCCGCAGAGTTAAGAACACTTCTTGGTCCTCTTACAATTACAGAATTCACACTAGATACGGGATCATCAACATAATATCCCGAAAATGGAATTCCATCTATTTCCACAGTCAAGTCTATTGACTTATTTACAATGGCCTCCAGTTCGCAGAGAACCTGCTTTGGAGAGTAGTCAACTAGTTTGTATCCGTCAGGAAGTATTATTTCAACGGGAATCTTATTAAGACCCTCGTTGTATCCCGTTACATCTACATATACATTTATATCGTTGATTTCAATATTTATTATATCGTTTCTAAAACCTTCAATGATCATATTTATGCCATCAGTATCTACATCTGCAACTACAAGACCTGCAATTTCCAATTTTTCGGTATTTTGAAGTATCACGGGAACCGAGTCTATTTCCTTTTCAGTAACCGGATTCATCTGGTCCACAACATAAAGCCAGGTTACAAGTGCCGCAATGACACAAAAGATTTGTATTAGCAGTCTATCCTTGTTTTTTACCATCTCTATGCCACCATCTTTCAAATATTGTTTGCTTCTCATCCTTCTTGTAAATGCTTGTTAGAAGCTCTGTAAGCTCTTCACTCTGAATATTCCTGTAAAGCCTTCCTTCGTGGGCATACGAAATATAGCCCGTCTCCTCTGACACAATAAGAGCTATAGAATCGGACCTTTCAGTAACTCCTATTGCAGCCCTGTGCCTAGTTCCTATGTCCTTGCTCAGATGCTGGCTTTCAGTAAGAGGCAGAAAACAACCTGCTGCCTTGATACTATAATTCTTGATAATTACAGCTCCATCATGCAATGGAGTATTTGGTATGAAAATATTGATTAATAGTCCATTTGAAATATGCGCATCCATTGCAACTCCAGACTCCATTATGTCGCTGAGTCCTGTCTTAAGCTCGAATATAATAAGAGCACCTATTCTTTGGTTAGCCAAGGCATGGACAGCCATCATTATTTCCTTGATGGTTCTTTCGTTTCTTTTTTCATCTCCCTCAAACACATTAAATGAAAGAAGGGTGGTCCTTCCAATATATTCAAGGGCCTTTCTCAGCTCAGGCTGAAATACTATTACAAGAGCTATAAATCCAACCTGTAATGTGTTGGTGATTATCCAACTTATAGTGAAAAGCTTAAGGGCACTTGCAAGAGCTGAAATAATAAATATAAACATAATACCTTTCAATAACTGCTTTGCTCTTGTTTCCCTGATAATCATATAGAGCTTGTAATAGGCAAAGGCAACAATGCTGATGTCTATAACATCCCGTACTCTAAGATTTGTTAGTATTGTTTTAATGTATTCCAATTCACCACTTCCATAATATATTTTTAATTGCTTTGATTTATATTCATTTTGGACATAGTGTCCCTGAATGACCTTTCCATTCTTGACAATGTATAGTCGTCAAGGTTAAGACTGTTGCTCTTAAGATATTCTTCAACAGGTATTACATCGTAGTCGAATAAAGGAGGTGCTTTCACCCGGTAGACCCATGTAGGAACAAATTCGATTTCACCTATTGTTGTTACTCCTGTTTCAAAATCCTTTTCTATTTCAATATTTATAATTATTCCATCTTCAGTATAGAAATTATCAAGGTTTAGATACTCAGAATCAAGTGTCTCCTGTCTCTGATTTGAGATGAAATTACCCATGGAATAAACCACAAACTTCTTCTCACCGTCATATTCAAGAGTTTTTGAATCCTGGATTACATGGGGATGACTTCCTAAAATTATGTCGACGCCATTCATGAACATCAAGTCTGCCAATTCCCTCTGTGCAACTGAAGGATCTTTCTGATACTCATTTCCCCAGTGCATTATGGCTGTTATTACATCTGCACCTTCAGCTTTTGCTTCGTCTATGTCTTCAAATATTTTTGCAGCCTTAGTCTTATCGTTAAGAACATGTTTTTCATTGACTATGTTGACCATTGCATCAAGATCCTCATCCGTCATAGTAGCCTCCATACCGTTACAACTATATGTATAGGAAAGAAAAGCTATTTTTATTCCTTTTTCCTCAACGTAAAGAACACGGCTTTCAGGCCTTTCCCTGTAAGTTCCAACTGACAGCATTCCTCTAGTTTCTATTTCATCAAGGGTCCTTATTAGACCTTCCTTGTATGTATCCAAAGTATGATTGTTTGCAGTGGATAATATATCAAAGCCTGCATATTTTACTGCATCCAATGTTTCATCAGGAATATTGAACCTAGGGTATGCCTTGTAAGACTCCTTGGTACCACCTGTTGTTCCCTCAAAATTTGCAACTGCAATATCTGCTGATTCTATTACCGGCTTCACATATTCAAAGAACCTGTCAAAGTCAAAGGTTTCAGTCTGTTCATCGTATCCACTGTTAATCTGACTCATATGGAAAATTATGTCCCCTACAGCCGCGAGAGTAATCTTTTGGGTCTTAGGAACATCAGCTTCTGCCACTATCATCTCTTCCTTGTTGAGATTATTCAGATTCAATTCATCGCTGCCAATAACTTCGCCAATATTTGTAAACAATATATATACCGCTACAAGAACAATAACCAATATTATTGCCTTCGGGTTTAATCTTCTTCTTTTTCTTCTCATTATTCCCTTCCAATTCCACTTAATTTACAGCTTATTCACTATGCAAAGCGACTATGAAAAAGCTTACTAAAATAGTATATCATTTTGCAATTTTTTGCAAGGTGGCAAATATTAAATTTTCCTTAATATTAACACATATTTGGCACTTGGTTATTACGTTATTAATACATTTGTTTAGTTTACATAATTCAATCTCCTGCCATATACCTCGTATTTGCACTTTTTACATCCATTTTTTTATGGTTTATGAAGCTTCTTATGTTATTTTTGCTGATATACCGAGATGTCCTCCTCGATATATCAAGTGTCAAAATATCTTGAATCCAATGCATTTCAATATCTAACGTTTTTTAGGCGGCCTTATAAGACATTTTTTATCAAATCCAATAAGATCTTCCCTACCTGCCTGCTTCAAAGCTTTCAATACAAGCATGTAATTTTCCTTCTTTCTGTATTGCATCAACGCCCTTTGCATCTTCTTTTCTTCAAAGGAATTTGGTATATAAATTTCTTCCATTGTTCTTGGATCTATGCCCGTATAAAACATGCAGGTAGACAATGTTCCCGGTGTAGGATAGTAATCCTGAACTTGCTCAGGCATATGTCCCATGTCCCTGATATATTCCGCAAGTTCCACAGCTTCCTTCATGGTGCTGCCGGGATGACTGGAAATAAAATAAGGAACAACAAACTGATTCATCTCCATTTTTTTATTTATTTTTTCATATTTATCTATGAATTTTTTGTAGATGTTAAAAGATGGTTTCCCCAATGCTCTTAAAACCTTTGGAGATACATGTTCAGGTGCCAGCTTCAACTGGCCACTTACATGATGCTTGCAAAGTTCTTCAATAAACTCGTCATCCTTTTCATATAAAAGATAGTCATACCGTATACCTGACCTTATAAATACTTTTTTCACACCATCTATCTTTCTCAACTTCTTAAGCAGATCCAAATAGTCACTGTGGTCAATATTAAGGTTTTCACACTTTTCAGGAAAAAGACACTGTTTGTCCTTGCATACTCCGTATTTAAGCTGCTTGTCGCATGCTTTAACTCTGAAGTTTGCAGTTGGTCCGCCTACATCATGTATATATCCCTTGAAGTCGCTGTCTTCAACAAAGGTTTTTCCTTCCTTTATTATTGACTCGTGGCTTCTTGCCTGTATTACCCTTCCCTGGTGAAAAGTGAGGGCGCAGAAAGAACATCCTCCAAAACATCCCCTTGAGCTGATTATGCTGAATTTCACTTCTGTCAGGGCTGGTATTCCACCGTCTTTTTCATATATTGGATGATACTCCCTCGTGTATTCCATGTCATATACATCATCAAGTTCCATCTGTGAAAGCGGAGGTGTAGGAGTATTCTGAACAACATAAATGCTACCGTATTTTTCAACAAGGACTTTCGCATTTATGGAGTCTGTATTTTCATACTGGATCTTAAAACTTTCCGCATATCTTTTTTTGTCCTTCGATATCTCTTCAAAATCCGGCAGGTCTATTGAGTCATAAGCTCTTGACTTATCTCTGGTTTTATAGACAGTTCCTGTTATGTAAGTTATTTCATCAACAGGTATTCCTCCATCAAGGGCCTCTGCAATATCCACTATGGTCTTTTCCCCCATGCCATAGACTATAATGTCTGCCGATGAATCAATCAGTATTGACCTTCTCACTTTGTTGTCCCAATAGTCATAATGTCCCAGCCTTCTCAAGCTTGACTCCAGTCCACCTATTATTATGGGAACATCCTTGTAGGCTTCCCTTATTTTGTTTCCATATACCGTTACCGCTCTGTCCGGTCTGAATCCACCTTCTCCTCCTGGAGAATATATGTCTTTGCTCCTTCTTTTCTTAAAGGAGGTATAATGGTTCACCATGGAATCTATATTTCCCGAATTAACGAGAAATCCAAGCCTAGGCATTCCAAATATCTTAAAACTTCCTACATCCTTCCAGTCAGGCTGTGCTATTATTCCAATCTTGTATCCGTATTTTTCAAGTATTCTTGTGATTATTGCCGTACTAAAAGATGGATGGTCAACATAGGCATCTCCCGTCACCATGACAAAGTCAACCTGGTCCCATCCTCTTTCTTCCATTTCATTTCTATTTACAGGTAAAAATTCCATAATTATCCTTTCTAAAAAAATATACCCTGATTATATCAAAATAACGGGTATATTCATACTATTCTATTTGCTCTTTTATTAAAATTCTTTGTTTGCTGTAGAAATTAGGAAAATCATGTTCTTCATCACCAATGATATGTTTCCATAAAATATTTACAGCTCTTTTTATTTCTTCCTTCTGGTCCTGGAAAACCGTAGCATGTACCATGTCATTCAAGAGCATTTTCCTGGTCTCTTTCGTGTTCTCATGGCCTATGAGGATTATTTTATACCCTATTTCCATTGTTTCCAATACCTTGCCTACATGTCCCGTCAAACTGCTCGTCACATAAATACCGTTGATATCAAGTCTTTTCTCTATTATTTCCTCAGTAAGAGTCTTAAGGGATTCATTGTATATATCCATGCCAGACCTTGTATCTTCCTTAAGACTGTATACGTCCAAAATATTTATTCCAGGATATTCTATTTTTATCTTGTCCCTAAAGCCTCTTATCCTGTCCTCCATACTGGCTAGGTCCCTGTGCACTCCAATAACCGCAATATTTGCCCTTCCTTCAAGATAAAGACCCATAAGCTTTCCGGCAGTCATGCCTGCCTTGTAGTCATTCAGTCCCACATAGTAAAGCCTCTTGCTGTCGGGTGCATCACTTACGAAAGTGATAATCGGTATGTCTTTTTCATAAAGCTCTTCAATTTTTTTATCCAGCTTGTTTCGGTGATATGCTATTGTTATTATACCTTTGACACCCTTTTGAACCAGATTTTCAAATTCCCTTATCTGTTCCCTATAGTCGTAGGACTTGGTTTTCACAGTTAGTATTTCAACGCCCATGGCATCCATTGTATTTTTCATTTCCACTATTCCTTTATCCACTTCATCCCAGTAATAATGATCAAGGTCAGGATATACTATTCCTATTTTAATCCTGTTTCCACTTTTAGACAACGCACTTGCAAAAGGGCTTCTTACATAGTCAAGCTTTTTAATTGCAGCAAACACTTTCTCTTCCGATTTTTTCGATACATTTCCCTTGTTGTTGATTACTCTGTCAACCGTTCCCCTTGAAACGCCTGCTTCTCTTGCAACATCGTTTATTGTAGACCTCATATTTCCTCCTAAAAAAGCCCCCCTCTGTAATACAAAAGGAGGCTTTATAATTATCTCATATACACTCTAGAAAATCAAGAATCCTGCAATCATGACCAGACCACCAAATAGAAGTGTGATTACACAGTATCCCATGATATCCCTAGCTCCCAGTCCTGCTATACCAAGTGCCGGCAAAGCCCAGAAAGGCTGAATCATGTTTGTCCAAGCATCTCCCCACGCAATGGCCATTGCAGTTTTCGCTGCCGGCACTCCAAGAGCATTTCCTGCTGGCATCATGATAGGAGCCTGAACAGCCCACTGTCCTCCGCCTGAAGGTACGAAGAAGTTTACTATACCCGCACTAAGAAATGTGAATACAGGGAATGTTGTAACAGTTGAAATGCTTACGAATCCGTTGGATATAACGCCTGCAAGAGATGCTCCGGCAACGTTCTTTCCAACCATCATTCCCATTATTCCTGCATAGAATGGGAATTGAAGGATGATTCCTGCCGATCCCTTTACAGCTTCTATTACAGCATCTATATATCTTCTCAATGTTCCGTGAAGCAATATACCTGTGAACATGAATATGAAGTTAACTATATTTAGACCAAGCTTGAATCCATTTTGTGAGAAATAGTAGATAATATACACATATCCCATTACAACAAGCAATCCCCATATAATTTTGCTGTTTTCCATTTTGTCTGCCGGAGTGTCCTTTGGATGCTCCATGATTTCGTCAGTTCCAAGCAATGCAGGGTCAACTGTAACTGTTTTTTCAGGTACTGGATGCATGGCTCTTGTAACGAAAGGCATAACAACAAGAATCACTATAGATATGAAAAGATTTAGTGGTGAAAATATTGTGAGGCTTGTAGGTATTGCTTCAGTAAGAGCTCCTGCTGTTGCCGTTTCAAGTCCCGCAACAGTAGCCACCTTCAATGGAACGGAACCTGAAAGCCCTCCGTGCCAAACTATAAATCCTGAATAAGCAGATGCAATCAAAAGTCTGTAATCCACTCCCTTAACCTGTCTTGCCATCTCTTTGGCCAAAAGGGCACCTATAATAAGTCCGAATCCCCAGTTTATCCAACAAGCGAACGTTGCTACGAATGTAGTAATAAGGATTGCAGAACCAGGTGTTTTTGCAAGTCCCGCTATCCCCTTCAATATTTTTTTGAATACTGGAGCCTGTGCCATGGCGCTTCCTGTTACAAGAATCAGAACCATCTGCATTGAGAATGCAAGGAGATTCCAGAATCCTCCCGCCCAGTGTTGAATCATAGCCATTGGACTCTGTCCTGTCAAAATAAAACCTAAAATCAGTACAATGAAAGTTAGTATTACTGCGAACAGAAATGGATCAGGCAGATACTTGTTTACGATTGTTACACAGCCGTTGGTAAATTTTTTAAACATAGTAGTCCTCCTAAAAAGTTTTTTGTGAACGTTCACACTCTTATTATATAACTACGTTTCATTATTTGCAACTTTAATTCCCAACCCATCAATCCTTTCAATCCCTCATGTTTCAACGGTTTAAATAAAAACAAAAAAAACGACACCGGAGTGTGTCATTTTTTTAATAATTTTTACAAGCCATTGAAGCTTATTTCTTGAAAAGAAACCACTTGTGACTGTCAATCTCGTATTTAAGTTCATACATATCCCTTCCATTGTGGAGGCAGACAAATACTATCCTTTCATTACCAGCCAGTTTTTCCTGGTAATACTTTACAATTCTTTCGACCTTAACAGCCTTGTCTTCGTACTTAAACTTAAAGGGTATGATCTTACCCCTTGAGTCAAACACCGCTATCATGTCAACAGGGTGATTCAACAATTTCATATAAAACACTTCCTTACAATATACTACTCATATCCGGATAATCGTCATTGGGATATCCTCCAAGGAGAGGTGAAAGACCGGAATCTATGTACTCTGCTCTTACCACTGAATATTTCCCGTATTTTTCCCTTATACCGTCTATTGCCATGTCCAGTTTTTCCATCTTTTTGCTGTATTCGCTTTGGAAAAAATCGAGTTGTTTAAATTTGGTCTTTTCAAGGTCTGTAAACCTTACATTCATATGTCTTATGGGACTTCCATCCCATGTTTCATCGAAAAGCTCTCTTATAATTTCAAATAGGTCGTGGGTGCAGTTTGTGAAAACACGAATTTTCCGCTGGTGGGAATGGTACCCGAAATCCTTATTCTTGATCCCCACTGCAGCTACACGACAACTCATATCTTCATCCCTAAGTCTTTTTGATGCTGTTTCAACCAGGCTTAAAAGTATTTTATGGGCCGTCAGGCTTTTCAAATTCACTTGCCTGCTTTGCAAGAAGCTTGTTTGTGGATATTCCTATGTTTACTGTATATCCAAACTCATTCTTGATTCTGTCCTTTATCTTATAGGCAAGTTCTTCAGAATCTCCGAGCAACTCTCTCGTTCCCGAAAAATCCATGAAACATTCATCTATACTGAAAACATCTATCTTTGGAGCATATTCAGAAAGAAGTTCTCTCATCTTTCTACTTGCCCTTGTATAGACATCGTAGCTTGGAGGTATAACCTTAAGATTAGGTTATTTCTCTTCAAAACACATTCACTTCCTTCTTAAAAATAGAACATATGTTTGTATTTCTATTATATCACCGAACATGCTCCTTGTGAAGGTGTTTTTGAAATTTATATTAATCAAATTTTTCCTTTCACAAGAAAGCAGCTACGCTGCGTTAACCGGGTCACACTTCATGTGACCATAGCGGTTATTAAGAGATCGTAGAAAGTTTCCTTAACCGCGTAATACCAATACTTCAAGGGATTACGCAT
>LGOV01019908.1_pt1 | contig 11905 bp, 9 predicted proteins | sample 469881 | NCBI WGS metagenome assembly LGOV01 (sample SAMN03857199, study PRJNA290197) | marine sediment metagenome | biome: marine cold seep biome; feature: cold seep; material: marine sediment; isolation source: sample #5579, elevator 3A push core 41 containing 12 cm of sediment... ...
TCGATAACATCGAACAACAGATATTAAATGTGCGGGAACGAAAGATCTATTTAGAGGCTCAACTTGCCGGGATCGACCCGGATTTGCCCGGTATCCGGGGGCCAGGCGGGCAGATAGCAGATGCAAAGCAAAGATTACAATATCTTTACAGCGAATATCCTGTTTTAAAGGCCTCGTTCGACAAAAAACACCCGGACCTCATCAACATGAAAAGACAGATTGATGCACTCGAACAAGAGGTTAGTCTTAAGGACGAAATCCAGCTCAAGCGAAATCACCTGGAAGCACTGAGAACAGAGCTTGCAGGAAACATCGGTAAGTTTTCAGAAAAGCATCCGGATGTGATCAAGCTTGAGAAATCGATCAAGGTTTTGGAAAATGAAATTGATGAAAAGATCAACGAGAGAGGCCCACGGCAAACCGATACAGAGACTCCTGACAATCCCGCTTATGTCACTATCAGCACGCAAATTGAGACGGCGCAAATGGATATAGAAGCCCTCAGAAAAAAGCGGAAAAGGCTTGAAGCCAAATTAGACGAGTACCTGAAACGGCTTGAGCTTACACCCCAGATTGAGTTGGAATATAAGCTGCTCACGCGAGATTACGATAATGCCAGGCAACGATACCAGGATCTCTTGAGTAAGCTGATGCTGGCAAAAAGTGCGGAGGGATTGGAAAAAGGCCAGAAAGGACAGAAATTTACGATCATAGACCCTGCTATCTTACCTCAAAAACCATACAAGCCGAACAGATTGGCCATCATTTTTCTTGGCTTTGTACTCAGCATCGCGGCTGGAGGCGGAATCGCAGGTCTGAAGGAATTCTTAGACCAGGCCATACGGTCCGAGGTGGTCCTGACCCATTTAACCAAAAGGCCGGTTTTGGCCGTCATCCCTTTCATTCAAAATGCGGCTGACCTAAGACGCAAAAGACGAAAAAGGGTTGTTTTTACTTTTTCAACGGTGACAGGCATGGGTCTTTGCGTCTTAGCCGTTCATATGTTTTACAGGCCCCTTAACGTCCTCTGGTTTCAGGTTCTGCGCAAGCTGGTCAGTCGGGGATTGATAAGTCCCTGATGTCTTTTCTATGAATTGGCCACAGACTCACACAAACCAATACTGAGTCCGCCTGCCTGCGGCGGAAGCAAGAATCGTAATCGCTTTGCGACCGCCTTCCGTCAGCCTTGGACCAAAGGACCAATGCGTGACGGAAATAAAGATTACCAATGTTCTCAAAGAAGCCAAGGATCTCAACGCTCCCACGGAAGTCAACGTAGTCATCAACGTTCCCATTCCATCCAAGAGGATAAGAAAGCAGTGTGGTTAATAGTTAAGGTTTGACCCCTATGTTTTCCTATGTTTTCGATCATACGTACAACCAATCAACCAATTAACTAGTCGACGAATTAACCTGAGTTTTTTTCTTGACCTGCCCTTTAACGGGTGACCCCTTTCCTATGGAGGAAGAAGCATTGATCAATGTCGCTGTAATCGGGTGTGGTTATTGGGGACCCAATCTAATAAGAAATTTCGTGAGCTGTCCTGAAACGGAACTCGTCTGGAGTTGCGACCTGGACGAAGAACGTCTAGCAAAGGTATTGAAACCTTATCCAGGTGTTCGCAAGACTACCAATGTAAAAGACATCTTGGCTGATGACCAGGTGGATGCCATTGCCATTGCTACTCCTGTTCGTACCCACTTCCCTGTGGCCAAGGCATGTCTTGAAAGTGGCAAACATGTGCTTGTTGAAAAGCCTCTGGCGTCCAGCGTAGCCGAGGGAGTGGAACTGGTGAACCTTGCAGAAAAAAATAATGTCCGGCTCATGTGCGATCATACCTTTTGTTACAGCTGTGCTGTTCGCAAAATTCAAGAATTCGTTAACAATGGGGTGTTAGGGGACTTTCTTTATTTTGATTCGGTCAGGGTGAATCTCGGACTTTTTCAGCAGGATGTGAATGTAGTATGGGACCTTGCTCCCCATGACCTATCTATCGTGGACTTCATCGTCAACGAAAGGCCTATTCTTGTCAGTGCACACGGAGTGAGCCATGCAGGAAACGGTGTCGAGAATGTTGCCTATATCTCCCTTAGATATCAGAGTTCATTTCTTGCACATTTTCACGTCAATTGGCTTTCTCCAGTGAAGGTTCGCATGGCAATGATTGCCGGCGATGAAAAAATGCTTGTCTGGAACGACCTGGATCAGGCAGAGAAGATCAAGATCTATGATAAAGGGATCGAAGTAAAACAGGGTGAACGAGAACAAAAAGAACGGTTACTGGTGTCCTACCGGTCAGGAGACATGTATGCGCCGCGGATTGAACAAACAGAGGCCCTTTCTGCAGTGGCAAAGGAATTTGCTAATTGTATTCAAGAGGATAGGCCAGCACTCACGGATGGAGAAGCAGGCTTGCGGGTCCTAAGGGTTTTGGATGCTGCTAGCAGGTCTATTAAGGCTGAGGGTGCCAGCGTTCGGATTGACTATCAATAGGGCTAGCGAGAATGGAATTCTGTCGTATTGCCCCTGATGTAGTACTGGGAGAGAATGTTACGATACATGCTTATGTGAATCTCTATAGCTGTTTTATTGGGGACAGTACCAGCATCGGGGCTTTTGTTGAGATCCAGAAGGGGGCGAAGATTGGGAATCAATGCAAGATATCAAGTCATACCTTTGTTTGTGAAGGCGTGACAATTAAGGACAATGTCTTTATAGGACACAACGTTACCTTCATCAATGATAAGCACCCGAAAGCAACCAATGAAGGGGGAAACTTGCAGACCGAAGAGGATTGGTCAGTCGTCCCTACGCTAATTGAAGAAGGTGCGTCCGTCGGTTCAAGCGTGACTATTTTGTGCGGCGTAACAATTGGTGCAGGGGCAATAGTAGGTGCAGGAAGTGTAGTAACCAAAGGTATACCACCGGGTGAGGTCTGGACCGGTAATCCAGCCAGATTTATCAGAAAGGTTGGAACAACATGAGTGTGATAACTTTTGTATACCGTTTCCTAGATTTTCCTAAGATTTACTCCTTTTCACAAAAGCTGTTGGCACCGGGTAGTGAATTTCTACTGCAAAAGGAATACGCGATTTCTTTTGCGGGATCCAAAGGGCTTGTCCACGATATTGGCTGTGGTCCCTCGCTTGACACACCCATGCCCAATGGAATCATTGTGGGCGGAGACATTAACCCAAGGTATGTAAGAAAGTATGCCATGCTGGATAAGTCTGAAAAGACGAGCAAGAAGAAGAGATATCGCGGGCATTCCCAATCGGCCCATTTCGGGGTTGTATGTACAGCTGACTACTTACCTTTCTATGACAGCACCTTCAATGAAACCCGTTGTAGTGGTTTACTGCATCACCTACCAACAGAAAGCGCCCTCCTCACGATTAAAGAAATGTTGCGTTGCACGCGACCCTTTGGCAGAGTCATTATATTTGATAACGTCTGGCCTAAAAAGCCTATTTGCAGGCCATTGGCTTGGTTAACTCGACGATATGACCGAGGCCAAGGGGTGAGAACCGAAGATCAATTATTAAATCTTGCTTATGCAGCTTATCATGGAAATTGGCAACACAGACGTTTCACGTATACCTTTACAGGTCTTGAGGGAATATTCTTGACAATCGAACGGCAGGAAATATACTGATCATTGTGAATATGATTAAAGACTCTACTGTTCCCATTGAAGAGTAATTGCTTAGGTCAGACACACGTCATCGAGCAAAGATTCATAGAGAAAACGAGATGCAAGTGAGAGTTTTATCATACGACCCTTTGTGAAACATGAGAGGGGTAAAATGGAAGTGCCTTTCCTTGATTTGAAGGCACAAAATCGCACCTTAAAGGGTGAAATTTTGCCATTGTGGGAAGAAATTCTCGAATCAGCCTCATTTGTCGGTGGCAAGCATGTGAACGCCTTCGAAGAAGACTTTGCAAAAGCCTGTTCTGTTAAGCACTGTATTGCAGTTAACAGCGGTACGGATGCCTTGCGCTTTATTTTCATGGCTTTAGCGTTAGAGCGAGGCGACGAGGTGATTACAGTTCCCAACACTTTCATCGCAACAACAGAGGCGATTACTCAGGCACGAGGGAAAATCGTATTTGTAGACGTTGATCCAAAGACCTACAACATGGATCCATCAAAGCTGGAATCAGCAATTTCACCCAGGACCAGGGGCGTTGTTCCCGTCCACTTATACGGCCAGCCCGCAGACATGGATGCTATTCTTGCTGTTGCTGACCGCTATGGCTTGTGGGTTGTTGAGGATGCTTGTCAGGCTCATCTTGCAGAGTATAAAGGACGCAAAACGGGTTCCATCGGGATCGCCGGTGCTTTTTCTTTTTACCCGGGAAAGAATATGGGAGCTTCTGGGGAGGCTGGCGCTGTCATAACCAACGATGAGCATCTCGCTGCTAAGGTGCGCATACTCCGAGATCATGGACAAGCCAGTAAGTATTATCATGACATGGAGGGCTATAATGGTCGCTGTGATGCCCTCCAAGCTGCTACCTTGAGAGTTAAGCTCAAGTACCTTGCTGCATGGAATGAGGCTCGGAGAAAGAATGCGGAATGCTATCTAGAACTGCTCAAAGATGTCGATGAAATCATGTTGCCTATAATCGCCGATGGTTGTCTCTCGGTGTATCATCTATTCGTTATTCAGGTTAATAACCGTGATGCGGTTGCTCAGGCTTTGAAGCAAAGGGGTATCGCTACTGGCCTCCATTATCCGATTCCTCTTCATGTACAGAGGGCTTATGAGCACAAGGAATTGCCAGTTGGTTCTTTCCCGGCGGCTGAGGCCTGTGCGAAGAGAGTGCTGTCCTTACCAATGTTTCCAGAGTTAAGGGAAGAACAGATCTCCTATGTGTGTGACTGTCTCAAACGGTTTCTAAAGGAAGGGAATTAGTGATGAAGCTCTCAGGGAAAAAATGTTTGGTGACCGGCGGTGCTGGCTTTATCGGCTCACACCTTGTGGATGAACTCATAGACAAAGGCTGCAATGTTCGCGTGCTGGATAATCTCGCCAATGGTAAACTGGCAAATCTCTCCGGTCACCTGGGAAAGCAGGATTTTGATTTTTTTCATGGAAGCATTACCGATCCCTTGGATGTAGAACACGCGATGGAAGGAATCGACATGGTTTTTCATCTGGCATGCTTAGGAGTGAGGCATTCTATTGCCCATCCCTTCCAAAATCATCGTGTCAACGCAGAAGGCTCTCTTCTGGTTTTAAATGCATCATACCGAGCTAAAGTAGAACGTTTTGTCTATTGTTCATCTTCCGAAATCTATGGAACTGCCGAATATGTCCCTATGCCGGAATCTCATCCTACCCACCCCTGCACCATCTATGGATCAAGCAAGCTTGCAGGCGAGGCTTATGCAAGGGCGTACTACAGGACCTACGGGATGGACACAGTGATCGTTCGTCCCTTCAATACCTATGGCCCACGGTCCCACCATGAGGGAGATGCCGGCGAGATGATTCCCAAATCCATTGTCCGTGCTTTGAACGGTCAACCGATCATCGTGTTCGGAGATGGCTCCCAAACCCGTGATTTTACATATGTTGAGGATATCGCAAAAGCACTTGTGACTGCTGCCGAGAATGACGCTATGATCGGTCAAACCCTGAATATCGGCAGCAATTTCGAGATTTCTATCAAGGATGTTGCTCACGAAATTGTTGAAAAGGTTTCCAATCGACAAACCGGAGTCGAGTTTATGCCTGAACGCCCCGGGGATGTTCTCCGGCTTTTTGCCGATTCTCGAAAATTCTTCGATCTTTGCGGATGGGAACCTAAAGTGGGTTTTGATGAGGGGCTCACAAAAACAATCGACTTCTTCCGCAATCACCCGTTAGGGCTGAAGGGCCTTATGGAGAGCGAGTCAGGCAGAAACTGGGACAGACTACTTGAGTGACGGCAAATGGAACCCCTTCACGAAGAAACAAAGAGAGTTAGCCACAGACCCACACGGACTGACACGGACAAATTCCTGGCCGACATGGCCAGAGATTCATGTCATGCCCTTCGGGCAGTATTGGCATGATTTGTATGAAGCCGGTTCCTATAAATGTATACATTTTTTCGCGAAGCGAACGGATAACTTATTCGGCCAGGCCTGCCCCGTTAAATATTTACCCCGTGGAATGTGAAGCTTATTAAACTGGGGCGAAGCCTATTTGACCGGGGTCGGCCGAATAGATTGTCTGTGTATGTCTGCGTGCGGCTGTGGCTAATTTAAGACACCCGATGTATTACGACAAATGATTCCAATAACGAAGCCTGTGCTTGGGGAAAGAGAAGCTACTGGGGCAGTAGAAGTTATCTTGTCAGGAGGGCTGCTTCGATAGATAGAAAATATATGAGGCACACATTAAAAAAATTGAAGATTCTTGTTCTCGGAGGTTCTGGCTTTATTGGAAATGCTGTAATTCCGGAACTCCTGTCGAGAGGGCATAAAGTCGTTGCAACTTATTGCAATCATCAACCTTTTCACAAGGCTGCCCATGCTGTAACCTGGATTGCATGGGATGCGACGACGGAAGCCCTCCCTTATATTAACTGGAGTGACATAAATGTTGCGCTTTATCTCACAAATTATCCTGATCTATGGAAATTTCCTTCTAACGCTAAACCCTTATACTATCTTATGGTTGAATCTGTGTTTAGTCTTTTAGAGAAAGCCTATATGAACAAAATCAACCGTGTTGTAATAGCATCTACGGGAGATGTGCTCTCAAACAACGTACAAATAGCTACTGAGGAAGATGTACATTATGCGCCGAGAAGTTTCTATGGCACAGTCAAGGCATGTGCAGAATTAATAACAAATGCCTATTCCAATGTGATGTCAACATTTGTTTTGCGTTTTTTCCACCCTTACGGTCCAGGAGGAGACCGTTTTTTGATTAATCGTTTAGCGATAGCTGTGAAAGAAGGAAAGGAAATATCCATAGAGGGCGAAGATGGAATCATTATAAGTCCCGTTCATTTAAGTGACTTGGCCAGAGGAACGGCCTTAGCTGTCGAGTCTATGGCTAAGGGAATATTTCATTTGTGCGGACCTGATCGAATGTCTCTTAGGTGTTTTCTTGGGCTTACCGGCAAACTCGTTGGACGCCAACCGAACGTCAAGTCCATATCAGGAGAAATTCCAGGGGGACATGCAGGTCTTTATGTACGCGCCGAGGAATTGTTGGGATTCTCTCCATTAATATCTCTTGAAACAGGTATCAAGGATATATTGGGTTTGACATGAATAGTGAAAGAAAAGCAATTACATTATCTGTAGTAATCCCAACCTATAACGAAAAAGATAACATTAGTGCCACAATTGAAGAAATATTGCATGTTATTGACTGCATCGCTGATATTGATAAGTTTCAAGTAATTGTGGTAGACGACCATTCCTCTGACGATACATATGGTATTATTAGTCAGCTAAATGATACAAAAATCGTATGCTTAAGATTGAGTAGGCGAAGCGGCAGCTTTACTGCCTTGAGAGCTGGTATTGCTGAAGCGAAAGGTGAGATAATGTTGTGCATTTCTGGTGATGGCCAGGATGATCCTTCTTGTCTTAAGTATATGATGAAGAAATGGCGCAATGGGGCCAATGTCGTATGGGCACTTCGCAAAAATAGAGATAATGAACGCCCTCATATTCGTATCCCGGCACAGCTGTTTTATCGGCTTCTGAAATGGCTTGTGAGTGACAAAGATAGTTTAATTGATCTATCGCGTGCAGATTTTTGCTTATTAGATAGCCATGTTATTGATGCTGTTAATGACTGTCAAGAGAAAAACACTTCACTTTTTGGCCTGATTGCATGGTTAGGATTCAATCAAGACTTCGTGGAATATGAACGACGTGAACGCAGATACGGCAGGTCAAAATGGAATTTCCGAACTCGTCTGGGTTTTGCCAAAGACTGGATAGTTGCCTTTAGTGGTTTGCCCTTGAAAGTGATCTCCATTGTCGGTTTTATTGTGGCATGTGCGGGTTTTTTGTATGCTATATTTATAGGTTTTTATGTCATATTTCGAGCAATGCCTATCAACGGTTGGCCATCACTTATGGTAATCATTCTTGTCCTTGGTGGCTTACAGATGATTATGGTGGGTATCGTTGGTGAATACCTCTGGCGTAACCTGGATGAATCAAGGAAACGACCATTGTTCTTCTACGAAAAAAGATCAGATAAAGACAAAAAACCTAATCTATTTCAGAATTGAGTGATTAGGTAATTGCACGGCTCCCTCCATTTCTATCAGGGCTTAAAATGTCAATAATTGGTATCTTTGCTGACTGTCTCTGCGTGCTATAGATGAAACTCGATCAGGAGTTTTTTTGTAATCAACGAAGTTTTAGGCTTTGACGATGAAAATTGTTTATCCGTTGGCTTTTTCGTTGATTTACTGTTCATACTTTTATGAATAATAGTGCTGAAAAACACATCACAAAGGATGGGAATTTGCCATCAAGGTTCTGATCACAACGAGTCTACTTTTTTCTTCTGGAGGACTGTCTCCTCGAATGCCAAGAGCGTTGTAACCAAAGCCCTCGAGTATTAAACGCCTCAAGAGGTCTATTCTGCAAACACTGAAAGCTGTTCGGGAAGCAGGTCCTTGGCTAATGGATGGGTTCCTCCAGTGGAAGCCTCATGTATGCTACCAATGGAATAACAGAAACCTCGAGGTCTCTACCTCAAGCATCCGCATTTTCTGTCTAAACAATTGGGTACTATTGAACCATATGGCCAAATGACTGACATAGGCGATCAGAAATGTGGTTATGGCTTTACCCAAGAAGGCGTTAGGAGGTAATACTGTGACAGGCAAGAAGATAGATCGGTACCTGATTTTTATCATTGTGTTATCTTCTTTTATTCCTCTGATTGGAGTTATCTTATATTTTCGACATGACGATGCTGGGAATCTTTTGCGTTGCGCTGAATTGGGCGCTAATTACCGTGATATCTTCATCATCGGAAAAATCACCGGAAAATCTACTGATTTTTTCCGTCCATTCTCGTTTCTGTACGTGAAGGTCATGTACGATCTCTTTAGCGCGAATCCCTTTTGGTTTATGCTCGCTAGTGGATTGATGATGATTGGGACGGTTGTCTTGATATATAAGATAACAGAAGAACTTTCGGATAAAACTGCTGGTCTTTTTGCAGTGATGGCGTTTTATGTTTCATTTCATCACATTCTGTACCAATCATTTCGCATTGGCGTTCCCTTTATGCATTTTGCCGTAATGACACTCTATTACTTCTCTTTGCTTGGCATAAAGCGAAATAACATGTGGTTCCTGATCTTTTCATTCTTTTTAATATTCCCTGCTGCTTCTAGGCAGTCCAGTCTTATTATTTTTCCGGCGATTGTGCTGACCTACGTGGTTACCAATTGGAAAACATGTCTTCCTGACATTAGGGTAAAAATTGCCACTATTGTTGTGCCGATAATACTGGCGGTTATCATTATTCCACTTTCTAAGTCCGCAACAGGGACGACAGGTATGCTGTGGCAATCTGGTTTTTTCTTGGTTCTTGATTTTTTCATGGAAAGATTCAGGTTCTATGGAAATATTCTGACAAAAAATATAACCGCTATAACAATAGTATTTTTGACGTCTTTCTTCATAGGGCATAGTATCACCAAGTCAACCGATTTTTCATTGAGAAATCATAAGGCTCATCTCATTTTATTAACTCTGCTAAGTCTAATTGTCGCAGCTATTTTTACACATTATAAAAGTATAGCAATAATATTCATTCTTGTTACCCTTGGATTATCTTTTCTATTCGACAAAAGACTTGGAGTTCCTCTCATCTGGTTTTTTACGGCCTTTTTTATTTTCACTTTAATTAAATTCTACCATGGAGGTTACTTACTTGAAGCCGGCTATGGACTTAGTATCGCCCTGGGTATGTTTTTGTATTATTTCTTTGATGAGATAAACAAGGCTTATAGACTGAAGGATTTTGTGAGAACCAATTTTAAGGTAGTTGGTTTGTCTTGTATCATACTCTTGGTTCTTTCAGGCTCTGTATTTTATAAGATGGGTCGGATACCGGTTATCTCAGAAAAATTCCAGGCGGTACAAGTTCTTATCCACACAAATCAGAACTTTAAGGATTTGATAAATTATCTATGTGACGAGCTTCCTCCAAACGCAACTGCATACGAGTTTTCCAACGAGGACTTTGGCCTTACTAGAGAAAAGTGGCGTTTTTGGTCCCTTAGAAGAAGGGCCGAAGATCTTAAGGTGATGGATGTGAAAGACATGCAAGATATGGTTGAAGTTCTGGGTAGAGGTGATATAAGAATTCAAGGTATGGGAAAGATCCTCGATAACATAGCAGATTATAAAGGGGAATATTTCTTTACATGTAATAGATTTGAGAGAAAACTGGCTGAAGAAAAACTATCAATTGAGTTGCTGAAGGAAATAAGAAGGGGTGAAACTGAAGCCGCTGTCTACCGGTTGAATTGATAACTCAAGTTTCGCACCCATGAAAATGTACAGATATCCATGCCTTTTGCCAAAAACAGGGTGACAATTTTTTGATGAAAGTTAGTATTCAGGGTCTCGCCTGAATACCTGGCGCTCCGTAATCAACAAAACTAAGTCATTTGACGCAGTAAGGCCTTTTTGGGAAATTGGGATAAACTCTTTTTTTTGCTTTCTCGAAAAAAAATACACTTGATTAGGGTATATAGTTCCGCGTAGTAAGAGGAGTATCCCACAAGGCAGGTTAAGTTCTATTTGGAGGCAGGCAGGGATTAAAAGAGGAATTGCAGAAAATATCTGGCAAAACCGTGAGATCAGGTCGTAACATTCTTGACATGCCAGGAATAGTGAGGAAATATCAATTCATAAGTTTATAAGTTGACAACGTCTCGCATTTCGAAAGGTCTATTTGGAGGCCCAACTTGCCGGGATCGACCCGGATTTGCCTGGTATCCGGGGGCCAGGCGGGCAGATAGCAGATGCTAAGCAAAGACTACAATATCTTTACAGCGAATATCCTGTTCTAAAGGCCACACTCGACAAAAAACACCCGGACCTCATCAACATGAAAAGACAGATTGATGCACTCGAACAAGAAGTCAGACATAAGGACGAAATCCAGCTCAAACAGAATCAGCTTGAAGAATTGAGAACGGATCTCGCCACAAAGGTCGGTAAATTTTCACAAAAACATCCGGATGTGATCAAGCTTGAGAAATCGATCAAGGTTTTGGAAAATGAAATTGAGGAAAAGATCAACGAGAGAGGCACACGGCAAACTGATACAGAGACTCCTGACAATCCGGCTTATATCAGTATCAGGACGCAGATTGAGACAGCAAAAATGGACATAGAAGCGCTGAAAAAAGAACGCAAAAGGCTTAAAGCCAAATTAGAGGATTACGAGACACGCCTCGAGCTTACTCCCCAGATTGAGTCGGAATATAAGTTACTCACGCGAGATTACGATAATGCCAGGCAAAGATATCAGGATCTCTTGAGCAAGCTGATGCTAGCAAAGAGCGCGGAGGGATTGGAAAAAGGACAGAAAGGGCAGAAATTTACGATCATAGATCCTGCTATCTTCCCTGAAAAACCGTATAAACCGAACAGAGTGGTCATCGTGTTTGTGGGCTTTGTACTCGGCATCGGGGCCGCAGTCGGAATCGCAGGTGTGAAAGAATTCTCAGACCAGGCGATACGGTCTGAGATGGTGCTGCCCCATTTTACGAAAAAGCCGGTTTTAGCTGTTATCTCTTTCATTGAAACGGCGGCAGACCTAAGACGCAAAAGGCGAAAAAGGGTTATTTTCAGTCTCTCGACGTAATCATTCACATCGCCCCTAATTTTTTTCAAAAAATTGAAAA
>LGOV01009766.1_pt2 | contig 11874 bp, 8 predicted proteins | sample 469881 | NCBI WGS metagenome assembly LGOV01 (sample SAMN03857199, study PRJNA290197) | marine sediment metagenome | biome: marine cold seep biome; feature: cold seep; material: marine sediment; isolation source: sample #5579, elevator 3A push core 41 containing 12 cm of sediment... ...
ACCCGCCAGCCAGTAAAGCACGCTTTCAAAACTTTGCTGATCAATCACCAAAAGTCCTTGGCTAAACGACACAAACATTGCCGTTACCGCAACGCCTGCCAGCACAACCCGTAGTGGGGAAAGCTCACCGTGGCGGCCGCGGCTAAGTACTACCACCAGTATGGCCGCAACGAGTGCCCCTAATAGCGCGGCCCATACGTAGTGAGCGGGGGTATGTAGCGGTAATAGCGAAACCGCAACCACCACAAAAAACATCGCGCCGGCGTTAATGCCCAAAATGCCCGGCGACGCCAGCGGGTTGCGCGTCAAGGTCTGCATCAGGGCGCCGGCAATCGCTAAGCTGGCGCCCACCAGAGCGGCAATCACCGCACGGGGTAAGCGCTCAGTTAAAAGAATGATGTGGGAGATGTTGGTAGGATCGTAATGGGCGAGCGAGCCGTACAGAGAGGAGAGGGCGATCTCAGTTGTGCCTAACATCACGCTGGCGAAAAAGGCGCCTAGTGCCACCAGCACGCCAAGTAGCAGGCCAATACTTTTTGCGGCAGTACTGTTTAGCATGAAGTAGGCTCCCCACGGCCACCGGCGTGAGGCAGGCAAGCCTGATGCGCCGCCGCTTCGGGTTGCAACAGCCCATAGTGGCTATACAGATCATCGAGCATGGCGTTGGCCGCCAGTATGCCGCCCCCCATCATCCAACTGACCGGATCAACTTCAAATACGCGCCCGCTCTGTACCGCTGACAGCTGTTGCCAGAGAGGGTGGGAGGCCCAGTGTTGGTAATTATCTGCAATAGCAGGGTCATCGGGTTCAAGCAGAATAAAGAGGGCATCGGCATCCAGCATCGGAATGTTTTCGGTACTGGAAAGCTTCATTCCCCAACTCTGGCTTTGCAGTGTCTCCGGCTGAGCAAAGCCCAGCTCATCAAGAATCGCGCCCGCAAAGCCACTGGTATAGATACGCACGTGGTCGCTTTTAAACCGTACCACGGCCACTTTTTGCGGCCATTCGCTGCTCAACTTGGCGGCGATCTGCTGGCGAAAGTCGGCGACACGATCATCCCATTGCTCAAGCAGCTCATTTGCCTGCGCTTCGCGGCCAGTGGCATTAGCCACCATCGTGAGCGTGGTTTTGAAGTTAAACACCGTAGGTGCTGATACCGTGGGGGCGATAGCGTTGAGTAGCGGCGCTATTCGCGCATGGCGAAAGTCGCTGGCAATCACGAGGTCTGGATCAAGCCAGGCGATCTTTTCCAGATTGGGTTGGGTTTCCAGCCCCACATGCTCGACGCTATCAAGCGCATCGCGCAGATAGCGGTACATGGGCTTTTCCAGCCAGGAATCGACTACGCCAATAGGCATTAGTCCAAGGGCGACTGCGCTGTCGGTAGCCCCCTGGTAAAGCGTCACAATGTGTGGTGATTCCGGTGGGCTGCTCGGCGTGTTAGCGGCTGCCGTTAAGGGCATTAGCGCCGCCTGCGTTAACAGCAACACACTCATAAAAACCTTCTTGCGATGAGTGAGTGCTTTTAACATTAATGTCACTTTACGATTGGCTCGGAGTTAAGAGCCAGGATGATGGCATGACGTAAAAGTTAATGCAAAGCATTACCAAATGAAGGCCGCGACCTCTACTATCCCAAATACCGCGACCCCGGCCGCTACCGGCCAGCCCAGTGAGCGTACCCGCGACCACACCAGCAGCGTGACGGAAAGCCCGATGGCGGTGGCGATCCAGGATACAGCGCTTGGGTTAACCGGCACAATGGACACCCCCAGCACGGCAGCAATCATCAGCGGGCCGAGAATACCCAGCCACTGGGGCATGTTATTAAGGCCGCTTTCGCTGTTGAGGCGGCGTTGCATCCATAAAAATGGCACTACCCTCATCAGCAACGTGCCAATGGCAGAAACCGCTACCGCTATCCAAAGAGCAGTGCTCATGATGCACGCCTCCTGTTGGTGGCGAATCTTTTTGTATAGAACTGCATGGAGTAGAAGCACAGCGCGCCGCAGGCGGCGGCTAGGGGAATCGCCACGTTGCTCCAGCCGAACAAGGCCAAACACAGTGCCGCTAAAATGGTGCAGCCCATGGCGACTGCCCAGCGCTTGTCGGTAAAGCGCGGCGCCACCATGGTCAAAAACAGCGCGGGCAGCGCAAAGGGCATAATCTCACCCAGCAGTGGCCAACGGGCGGTAAAGGCCTCACCGGCGGTAGCACCCACCGCGGTGCCAATTATCCAGGCACCCCAGGCCAACAACGATGCACCAACAAACCAACTAAAACGCTTTACCTCAGGCAGTTGGGGCAGCCGGGTTAGGGCCAGTGCAAACACCTGGTCGGTGAGGCCGTGCATTAGCCAGGGCCAGTGGCGGCTGCGCGGCAGTAACGCCGCCAGGTTAGGGCCGTACACCACATGGCGCACGTTAATCAGCAGCGTCATCGCTATCACCAGCCACAGCGGGGCGCCGGTGGCGATCATACCGACAAATAGAAATTGCGAAGCACCGGCGTAAATCAGCGCTGAAATAGCCGTGGCCTCCAGCGTGCTGAAGCCGGCCTGGGTGGCGACTAAGCCAAATGACAGCGCCACGGGAATGTAGCCGCCCAGTAGTGGGATGGCTTCTCGCACACCCTGCAGCGCGCTACGAACGGGATAGTGGCTGGCAGCTTGGCTCATGGTGTTTGGCCTTCCAAACCATAGGTGATGGTCATCATCAAAGTGGCCTCCGCTGCGTGGGTACGGTAAAGGTGCGGTTGGTCGGCGGCGAAGGTGATGGCCTCTCCCGGTGTCAGTACCGTGGTTGCCCCTTCGGGCCCTGCTTCCAGACAGCCGCTAATCAGCGTGAGCGATTCACGGGTGCCAGGTGTATGGGCTTCAGCATGGCGCAATGTATGCGGTGCGCAGCGCATCCAGTAGGCGTCCACTTGGGGGGAATCCTTGCCTTGATCGATTAAACGCACCTGTACGCCATCTTCACCCAGCGGCACGCTGATGGGCGCCACCAGGGTGCCGAAGGGCACATTGAGCTGCACCGCCAGCCGCCAAAGGGTATCCAGGGTCGGATTGCCGTTGCCCTGTTCAAGGCGACATAGGTTGGATTTGGCAATCCCCGCCTCATTGGCTAACTGCGACAGCGACCAGCCCCGCTCAAGGCGAAGTGTTTGCAGGTGTTGGCCCAGCGTGTTGAGTGAGAGCTTATCCATTTTGTCATCTCGTGTTCCTTTTATAGAACGTTCTATATAAAGAACGCTAGCCTGTCAATGATTGTGGCAAGCGCTTTCAGTGGCACTCTTTATGCATGACCTTTAGGTTGGCTGCTGCGAGGAAGCGCAATGCGATCATTGGCAATGCTCAAACCGGTTAAATCGATCCTATACAGCGTGGCGTTACTGCTGCTGGGTAACGGCTTACTGAATACGCTGCTAACCCTGCGTGGTACGGGGGAGGGCTTTTCCAGCGCAGTGCTGGGGATGATTATGTCCGGCTACTTTGTTGGTTTCATCTGCGGCACCTGGGTGAGCGGACGCTTAATTCGGCGCATGGGGCATATCCGTACCTTTGGCTTCTGCGCCTCTATTTGTGCATCGGTGGCGCTACTGCACCTGGTGTTTATCAGCCCCTGGGTATGGCTACCGTTGCGGGTGATCTATGGGCTTTCGTTTATCACTTTAGTGACCGTGATAGAGAGCTGGCTGAATAGCCAAGCCGCCAGCCATGAGCGGGGACGTATTTTTGCGGTATACATGGTGGTTAACTTAGGCGCTCTGGCCACGGCCCAGCAGTTGCTGCGGCTCTCTTCACCCGACGGGTTTTTACTCTTTGTGGTGATCGCCATTTTGATCAGTTGGGCGCTGCTACCCATCACCATGACCCGTCGTGTGCAGCCCAAAATACCTGAGCGGCCCAAAAGTAGCCTGCGCGCGTTGTTAGGCTTTGCGCCCTTGGCGGTGGCTTCCGCCGCGTTGTCGGGGCTTGCCATGGGCGCGTTCTGGTCGATGACCCCGGTCTACGCCACTCAACTGGGGTTTGATATTGGCGGGGTCGGGTTGGTGATGAGCGTGGCGATTATTGGAGGGGCGCTGCTGCAGATTCCCATCGGGCGCTTCTCCGATAAACACGACCGCCCCAAGGTCATGATCTGGGTGGTGCTGCTTGCGGCCTTGATAGCAGCGGCCATGCCTTTTGCGCCTAGCCACGAGGTGCTGCTGGGGCTCTATTTTATCTGGGGTGGCTTGGCATTTTCGCTCTATCCGCTAGCCGTGGCGCAGTTAATTGACCAGCTTCACCCGGATGAAATTGTCTCCGGCTCGGCGGATATGCTGGTAATGCACGGCGCGGGCTGTGCCGTGGCGCCGATAGCGGCGGGGGCACTGATGAGCGCAGTGGGAGGTCATGGCTTGCCGCTCTATATTGCTTGCGTGTTTACCTTGCTGGGTATCTACGCCCTCTATCGCCGCCGCCGCGTCAGGGCAGTGGTCACTCATACCGCACACTTTGAGCCGATGGTGCAAAGTAGTGCAGAGGTGTTGGAAATGATCTTCGATGATACTCAGCGCGACTTATTTGATGACCCGAATTTTTATGAAGAGGATGAACGGGAGCGTTTGGCGGGGCTTGTTAAAATATCCACTCGTTAATGCGGGAAAGTACTGGGGGCAAGCACTGGGGAAAAACACTGGGGGAAAGTGCTGAGGGAGCGGCTGTTATAAGCAGCCACCCCCCAGGGTGAACGCTTAAGAGCGCTTCGCCTCTTGAGACTGGCAGGCGGCAGCAGTGAACAGCACATCGGTAGAGGAGTTGAGGGCGGTTTCGGTGGAGTCCTGTACCACGCTGATCACAAAGCCAATCGCCACCGCTTGCATGGCCACTTCCGTGGGAATACCGAACAGGTTGGCTGCCATGGGAATCAGCATGAGCGAACCGCCCGCCACGCCTGAAACGCCGCAGGCCGCCAGCGCTGAAACCACGCAAAGTAGCAGCGCCGTGGGGAAGTCGACGCTAATGCCCAGCGTATGAGTGGTCGCCAGAGTGATGACGGTAATGGTGATGGCCGCACCGCACATATTGATCGTCGCGCCTAGCGGAATGGAAATGGAGTAGGTGTCAGGGTCGAGCTTCAGGCGGCGGCAAAGCTCCAGGTTCACGGGGATATTCGCGGCCGAACTGCGGGTAAAAAAGGCTGTAATTGCACTGCCGCGCAGGCATGTAAACACCAGGGGATAAGGGTTTTGCCGGGTGGTGAAGTAAACCAGCAGCGGGTTGCTAACCAGCGCGACAAACAGCATGCAGCCCACAATGACACCTAGCAATTGGGCGTAGTTGAGCAGTGCCTCAACGCCGGACTCTGCCAGTGTGCCTGCTACCAAACCAAAGATACCCAGCGGCGCTAAACGAATCACCAGTGTCACAATGCGTGTGATTGCTGCGGACAAATCGCTCAATGCTTGGCGGGTGGTCGCGCTGGCTTGGCGCAGCGTTAAACCCAGGCCGATAGCCCAGACCAAAATAGCGATAAAGTTAGCCTCCATCAGTGCACTAACCGGGTTGGCCACCGCATTCAACAGCAGGTCGCGTAGAACGCTAAAAATATCCCCGGGCGGGTTACCGTCAACTTGGCCTGCATTCAATGTCAGCTCGGTGGGAAACAAGAAGCTGGCTGCCACCGCAATGAGCGCGGCGATCAGCGTGCCCACCACATATAGCACCAGCACGGGACGAATGTGGGTGGGTTGGCCTTTTTGATGAGCAGAGATTGCTGCGGCTACCAGTACAAACACCAAAATGGGCGCCACCGCCTGCAATGCGGCGATAAAAAGCTGGCCAAGCAGGGCCACGTCGCTTGCAATGCCCGGTGAAAACAGGGCGAGCACTACCCCAGCAACGATACCGATTAAAATCTGCGGGATAAGGCCCAGCCGAATAAGTGGCCGGAAAACGGTGCGGGCGGTGGCGATCATTGCGCAACTCTCAGGTAGTAAAAGGTGGGTGGCGTGGCGGCGTTTAGCCGCTAACGCGCCTGAAAGGGGCGGTATTCTATCAGCTACGACTTGCCTTCGTTACTTTTCAGCGACTGTGTTTGGCTTGACAAAGACCTCTAACTGGTGCTGTTTGCCATCCAGCGGAATGCGCACTTCACCTCGTTGACGCGTCAGTATTCGGCCATCGAGCTGTGAGCTGGGCGCTTTATCGGTGGTGATGACCTTAACCTTGTAGTGGGTGGCGGCAATGGTTAACGTTGCGCTAAAACCTGGCCAATCCTGAGGTAGACAGGGAGCAATCACCAGCCAGCCACCTTCTCGGCGAATGCCCAGAATGCCCTCCACCCCGGCGCGGTACATCCAGCCCGCTGAGCCTGTGTACCATGTCCAGCCGCCGCGTCCGGTATGAGGCGCAACCGAATAGACATCCGCGGCCAGCACATAGGGCTCTACGTGATAACGAGCGACCTCCTCGGCGGTGCGGGCATGATTGATTGGGTTGAGGAGCGCAAAAAGCCCATGCGCTTTACTGCCCTCGCCGAGCTTGGCAAAGGCGAGAATTGCCCACATTGCGGCGTGGCTATATTGCCCACCGTTCTCGCGCATGCCGGGCGGGTAGCCGCCGATATAGCCAGGATCGCGCTGGGGCTGATCGAAGGGGGGCCAGAACAGCAGTGCAAGTTGCTCATCGTGCCTGACCAGCTCGCGCTCCAGTGACGCCATGGCAAGGGCTGCGCGGAGGGGGGCTGCTGCTCCTGAGAGTACCGCCCAAGTCTGGGCAATCGAATCAATTTGGCAGGCATCGCTCTCTTTGCTACCCAGCCAACTGCCGTCATCGAAGGTTGCCCGTCGGTACCACTGGCCGTCCCAGGCGTTGCTTTCCAGAGCAATACGCAGCGCAGTGATATGGGCGCGCCAACGCTCGGCGCGGGGAGTGTTCATTGTGGCTGAGTCCAGTGCGGTTGAGTCCTTAGCCGCTGAAGGCGCTTGCTTTTCGCGCTGTTGGGCAAAGGGCAGAAACAGCTCCAGGGTATGCACCAGCAGCCAGCCAAGCCACACACTTTCACCTTCGCCCGCTTCGCCAACGCGGTTCATGCCATCGTTCCAATCACCGCCACCGATCAGCGGCAAGCCGTGCTCGCCGGAAAGCGATATGCTCTGATCCAAGCCTCGGGCGCAGTGCTCAAATAGCGAGGCGGTTTCCCCTGCGATCATCGGCTGAAAAAAACAGTCGTGCTCTTCAGGCGCTAATTCGGCCCCTTCCAGAAAGCTCACCGGCTCGTCGAGCACGGCGGCGTCGTGGGAGGTGGCGATATAGCGGGCGCAGGCATAGGCCAGCCATACCCGGTCATCGGAAATACGCGTACGCACACCTTGGCCGGAATGGGGCAGCCACCAGTGCTGGACATCGCCTTCGACAAACTGGCGTGAGGCGGCGCGCAGCAGGTGTTGGCGAGTGGTTTCGGGGCTGGTGAAGGTTAACGCCATGCCATCCTGTAACTGGTCGCGGAAGCCATAGGCACCGCTGGCCTGGTAGAACCCGGAGCGTGCGGTAATTCGGCAGGCAATGGTTTGGTACATCAGCCAGCCGTTGAGCATGATGTCCATGGCGCGGTCAGGGGTGGTCACTTGTACCGCGTTAAGCTGCGTTTGCCAGTGCGCAGTAACCAGCGCGAGCTCCGCGTCAATATCCGCCTGGCGATACCGCGCGATCAGCGATTTGGCTTCAGTATTTGAGCTGCTCTGACCCATCAATACAACGATATCGACGCTTTCACCTGCCCCTAGCGTTACGCCGCGGTTAAGCGCGGCGCAAGGATCCAACCCCGCACCGTGGGCTCCAGAAAGCGGAGCGTGACTGCGCAGCCCCGCTGGCGCTGCCAGGCTACCGCCGTGGCCGATAAATTCGCAGCGGTCAGCCGTCCAGGAAGTTGGTTGGGTGCCGATATCCAGAAACGCTACCCGGCCAGGGAAATTCATATTCCAGGGATTCTCCACCAGCAGCGCGCCGCTATCGGCGTCTGGGTGCGAGATCAGAAAAGGCGCTGAGCCGCTGCGTGAAGTCCCCAGCACCCACTCGGCATAAGCCGTTACAGAGAGTTTGCGTGGCCGCCCGGAGTGATTGCTAAGGCGTAGCCGCGAAATTCTTAGCGGGGCCTCTAGCGGCACGAAGTGCAGCAGCTCCAGGGCGATCCCGTCCGCTTGATGCTCGAACTGGCTATAGCCGAAGCCGTGTCGTGCCAAGTAGCGGCCATGATCACGCAAAGGGCGGGCAGTAGCGGTGAAGAACGTCATCGTCTCTTCATCGCGGACATAGATCATATCGCCACTTGGATCCACCACGGGGTCGTTTGACCAGGCCGTGAGCTGGTTTTCGCGGCTGTTATCCGCCCATACATAGCCTGCGCCTTCTGCTGATACCTGAAAGCCGAAGCCTGCATTGGCGACCACGTTGATCCACGGCGCTGGCGTTGAACTCCCTGCCTCAAGTACCGTCACGTACTCACGACCATCCTGAGCAAAGCCGCCCAGGCCATTAAAAAACTCAAGCACTGGGAGTGGCGTTTCGCTGGCATGGAGCGGGGTGTGCCTGGGTAGAGGACGTTTAATCAACGCTTGGGGCGGTGTTGTGGAGAGGCGTGTGGGCAGCGTCAAGGCTAATTGATTCGCTATGCTGCCGCGATGGGCCATTAATGCAACGCAGGCGATCAACTGAAGCTGCATTCGTACTTCCAAGCTCATCAGGTCGGCACGCAATGCAATCACGACGCCCTGAGCGAAATCCTTTTTAAGACGAGGCTGTGTTTGGCTGCTAAGCACCGCGGTTTCGATGGCCTGCTGCAGATCCTGAATATAGGAGGATGAGCGCTCATTGATAATCACCACATCCACGCCTAGCCGCTTCATGCGCCAATATTCGTGGGCGCGCAGCAGTTGGCGTACCTGGCCAATGTCATCAATGCTATCGATGCGCATCAGAATAATCGGCAGGTCACCGGAAATGCCGTGTTGCCAGAGGCGTGACTGCGGGCCGGCACCACGCTCAATGGCCTCGGCGGGTGCCCTAAACCGAGCATCAGGGTAAAGAATTGGCGCGGCAAGACGCTGAAAGTCGGCGGCTTCTTCAGGCTGAATGCCTAAATGGCGAAGCTGCACCTGAGCTTGTGTCCAGGCGAGGGTTTTGGCCCGCACAAACGCACTGCGGTCGTGGTGTTTATCAATTAGATCCATCAGCGCCTCACGGGAGGAGGCGACCACAGTCCAGTAAGCGATGCGGGCCGCTTTACCGGGGGCCACGCGCAGGCAGTAGCGCAGCGCAAAAATAGGATCCAGTACGCTACCAACACTACTCGAAAGGCGCTGCCCCCCCGCCAGCGCTGAGGCGTGCAGCGTACTTCGGCCGCGGCCTAAAAACCGGGCCCGGTCAGTCTCGAACTCCAGCTCGCCCACGGTGTCACCCTCTACCACCGCAAAGTGAGCCGCCCACACCTGCTCTTCATCGGGTGAGCGCCGCCGCCTTGTGGCGATCAAAGCGTTGAATGCTTCCAGATACTCGGTGACCACAAACATCTTGGCAAACGCAGGGTGCGCATTGTCGGCACTGGGAGCGGTCAAAACTAATTCTAGATAGGAGGTGATCGTGATGTCCCGGGCGTGACGACCGCTGTTGCTGAGCGAAAGGTGGCGAACTTCGCTATCGTCCTCGCCGGAAACCAGCACTTCCATATGGCTGGTGATGTCGTCATGACGGTGGCTGTAGCGAGCATAATCCTCGGCAAATATCGCATGGCTATGCTCATCGTTAGCGCCAGTTGGGTGCGTCGCCGTTTGCCCGGTGGCTGTCCACACACCGGGGAGCTTGGCATCGCGCAGAAAAATAAAGCTACCTAAGTGGTCGCGGGTGGCATCTGGCTGCCAGCGGCTAATGGCGACGTTGCGCCATCTGCTATAACCCCNNTCACCGAGTAGAAGCCGTTGGAGAGTAAATGGGTAACGGGTGGGCCGCTGGCGGTTGTTGAAGCACGGCGAATGGTTTGTGCTTCGTTAATCATTTGACTCGCGTTTGACTTCACCTCTTCTGCGCGGGGGTGGGCAATCGCCACGTTACGCGGCACCCGCTCTTGAAGCAGCAGTTCGCTGGCTTGAATCATCGGTTCGCGGTGAAAGCGGGCACGCATTTGGCCGTGGTGGAGGGTGTTAGCGATGGCCGCGATAGTCATGCCCTGGTGGTGTGCCATAAAGCTGCGCACAATCACCACCTTCTCCCCTGCGGGTAGCCGCGAACGGGTGAAATCGAGCGCTTCATAAAAGCCATAGCGGCCTAGTGCGCCCATCTCCGCCAAGCGCTTGAAGTTACGACAGGCACCACTGGGGTCAACCATGGCGGCTAATCCAGTGGCGTAGGGTGCGATCACCAGATCAGCAGAGAGCCCACGTTTGAGCCCCAACCCCGGCACCCCAAAATTAGAGTATTGATAGGTGAACTCCCTGTCACGGGCGTTATAAGCAGATTCTGAAATACCCCAAGGGGCAGAGAGCTGGGCAGCGTAGGTCTCTTGACGCTTGACCACTAGCCGGTTGGTTTGCTCCAGAAGGCTGCCCCCAGGGGCGCGCATCACCAGCGAGGGCATCAGGTATTCGAACATCGACCCCGACCAAGAGATCAACGCCGAGCCAAAAGTGACCGGGGTGGCAGCACGGCCGAGTTTGAACCAGTGGCGAGTGGGAATATCGCCTTTGGCAATCGCAAACAGGCTAGCCAGGCGCGCCTCAGAGGCCAGCAGGTCGTAGCAGCTGGTATCCAGGCAGTTGTCGTCCAGCGAATAACCAATCGACAGCAGCTGGCGCTCGCTATCGAGTAGAAAAGCGAAATCCATGCCCAGTGCCAGGCGTCGCGCAGAGTCCGCAAGCTGCTGTAGACGTGGGGCGAGTGCACCCTCTTCAATGCTTGGTTGGGTTTCCCGGTCATGGCGGTGTTGCGCCACTGAGGCATGAAGTGCTTGCAACCAAAACAGCAGGTCTTCGCTGTATGGGTCGCTATGCTCGTTGGGAGGAGTGCACACCAGCGTTAACGTACTATCCGTCAATGCGGCGAGATTTGCCAAGCATCCCGCCGACATCACTTTGCCTTTCAACTGAGCGTCTATGGCCTCCAACTGCACGCTAAGCTGAGCTGTGAACTCTTTCGACAAAGTGGATGCTTGTTTAAGTGTCTGACGGGCCAGATTTAGGGTGTCGGCGATGCCTACGCCTGGGTCAGCTAAATAGCCTGTCGTCTGCCAGGTTTCGCAGGCATTGGCGATAGCGATAAGGTGCCCTGCAAGGTTGCCGCTATCCACCGTTGACACATACCGGGGGTTTAGCGGGCGCAGGTCGTGGGTGGCGTACCAGTTATAGAAGTGCCCCCGGTAGCGAGGTAGCCCCAGCATTACACCCAGGGTGGTTTCAAGCCGTTCAAGCGTCTCATGGGTACCCATCCAGCCGAAATCCCGTGCCGCCAGGGTGGAGAGTAGATAGAGCCCCATATTGGTCGGCGAGGTGCGCTGGGCGAGGGCGGGCTGAGGATCCTCCTGAAAGTTATCCGGCGGTAAGCGGTTATCGGTGGCGGTCACGAATGTTTCGAAAAAGCGCCAGGTTCGCCGAGCAATAACCCTTAGCTCAAGGGCTTCTTCTTCTGAGATGGTGGGTTGGACAACGACGCTTGTGCTGCTGCTTAACCAAGAAGCAACTGCTGGTGCCGCCAACCAAAGCAGCGCCATGGGCAGTGTGATTGGCCATGTGTGGCTGGCTGTCCAGAGCGCACTGATAACCACCGCTAGCCCCAGTGCAGTGCCTGGGGCCATGCGCTGATAGAACCCTAGAACCGTCAGTGGCGGGCTTTTCATCGACTGGGCG
>LGOV01035515.1_pt3 | contig 11867 bp, 9 predicted proteins | sample 469881 | NCBI WGS metagenome assembly LGOV01 (sample SAMN03857199, study PRJNA290197) | marine sediment metagenome | biome: marine cold seep biome; feature: cold seep; material: marine sediment; isolation source: sample #5579, elevator 3A push core 41 containing 12 cm of sediment... ...
AAACTGAAGATGACGAGAAAATTGTAGAAGATGAAAAACCGGTAAGCGATGAAGGTGTACTAGGAAATATCAAGACAAAGATGAAGAAGAACAAAAAGAAAAAGAAATTCCTTGATACCTATGGAATAAACCTTACAAATATGGCAAAGAACAAGGAAATCGACAGAATCATAGGCAGGGAAAGAGAAATAGACAGAGTGGTTCAAATACTCAATAGAAGGGCAAAGAATAATCCCGTACTCATAGGAGAGCCTGGTGTTGGTAAGACAGCCATAGCTGAAGGTCTTGCTGTAAGAATCATTGAAAAGCAGGTTCCTGTAAAACTGTTCAATACAGAAATATACCTTCTTGACTTAACTGCAGTTGTAGCTGGAACTCAGTTCAGAGGACAGTTCGAATCCAGAATGAAGGCTATTATAGAAGAAGCGAAGAAAAATGGGAATGTAATCCTTGTAATAGACGAGCTTCACAATATTGTAGGAGCTGGAGAAGCCGAAGGTGGTGCAATGAATGCTGCAAATATCCTTAAGCCTGCTTTGGCAAGAGGAGAAGTTCAGATTATAGGTGCAACAACCCTTGATGAATATAGAAAACATATTGAAAAGGATGCTGCCCTTGAAAGAAGATTCCAACCTGTAATGGTTGAAGAACCTTCCATAGCCGAAAGTATTGAAATTCTCAAAGGAATCAAAGACTACTACGAATCTTACCACAAAGTTAAAATAAGCGATGAAATAATAGAATCTGCTGTTAATATGTCTGAACGGTATATTACAGACAGGTTCCTTCCCGACAAAGCAATTGATGTAATCGACGAAGCAGGTTCAAGAGCAAATCTTATGAACATGGGTCTAGTTGAACTTGAATCTCTAAGATCTGAACTTGTTAAGGTAAAATACGACAAGGAACTTGCCGCTGAAGAGGATGACTATGAAAAAGCAGCAGATTGCAAAATGCATGAAATCAGACTGGATGCAAGAATAGCGGAAATCGAAAAGGAATGCGAAGATGTTCAGCTGACTACAGAGGACATTGCATATGTAATTGAAGCTTGGACAAAGATACCTGTTCACAAAATTTCAGAAGGAGAGGCTGAAAAGCTTCTAAACCTTGAAAGTAGACTTCATAGAAGACTAATTGGTCAGAACAAGGCTGTAACAAGTGTTTCCAAGGCCATCAGAAGAAGCAGATCAGGCTTCAAGAAAAAAAAGAAACCTGCGTCCTTCATATTTGTTGGACCAACAGGAGTTGGAAAGACAGAACTTGCAAGAACTATAGCCTATGAACTTTTTGAAAATGAAGAGGCAATGATAAGACTTGATATGTCCGAATATATGGAAAAACATACAGTATCAAAACTTATAGGAGCACCTCCAGGGTATATAGGATTCGACCAGGCAGGTTTTTTAACTGAAAAAATAAGAAGAAAGCCTTATTCAGTAATACTTCTAGATGAAATTGAAAAAGCGCATCCTGACATCTTCAATATTCTACTGCAGATACTTGAAGACGGAATACTTACAGACTCAAAGGGAAGAACAGTAAACTTTGAAAACACAGTATTGATAATGACTTCAAATGCAGGAACAAGTATAAATGGCAACAAGATAGGCTTCGGCAACAAGGAGCATGACGCTCTTGAATCAAAGGTTAATGATGCACTAAAAAATACTTTTAGACCTGAGTTTTTAAACAGGGTTGATGAAATAATTGTATTTTCAGAGCTTGACCATGTGGAGCTTAGACAAATAATAGATCTAATGGTCAATGAAGTTGCAGATGAAGCCAAAAATAAAAAAATCAAACTCAATGTATCCCACGAAGTGAAGGAATTTATACTGAAAGAAGGATACAGCAGTAAATACGGAGCACGTCCTTTAAGAAGAACAATTCAGAGACTCATCGAAGATGAAATTTCAGAAGCTTACTTGAAGGGAAATATAAAAGAAGGAATGGAAATCAGCTTTATCATGGAAGAAGAAAAGGTAAAACTGATTTACAATGCACAGGAGTGATTAATGTTTAAAGCAATAGACTACAGTACAAGACTAAAAAACAACTATAGAATAATAGCAGAAAGCTTTCTGGAACAAGACAATGTGGAGAAAGCACTCAAGTTTTACGAAAAATCAAAGGTATATATGGGAGAAAGTCAAGACATTGACCTTCTCCTTGATATTGGTTTCATATATTATGAAAATGAAAATCTCGAAGAATCCAAAAACACCTTTCTCGATGCATCTACAATAGATGAAACTGAACCTAGGGCCTACTTCGGCCTGGGAATTGTGAATGAGGAGCTTGGAGAATACGAAGCTGCGGAAGAAGCATATCTTAAGGCACTGGAACTTGATGAGCTTTACCAACAGGCATATTTCTTCATTGCAGGTCTCTATCAGAAAATGGGTGATTTTGAAAAAAGTGAAAAGAACTATTTCAAGTCACTTGAACTTAACAGTAAGGACTACTGGGCTATTACAAACCTTGGTTCTCTCTACGAAGAATTCAACATGAATATAAAGGCGGAAAAGTATTTCAAGGAAGCCTATGAAATTAACAAGAACAATCCAACCTCCGCTTTCAATCTGGGAGTCGTAAATGGTAAAATGGGGAAATTCGATGAGGCTAAAAAGTACTACAAGGCTTCAATGGAGCTAGACCCCAACAATCCCTCCATCTACCTTAATCTTTCTCTTCTATACAAGGTAAAGAGCGATTATATGACTTCCCTTCACTGGCTAAATGAAGGAATCAAATATAAGGCAGACAGCGGTTTTCTGTATTATCACAGAAGCTGCATAAATGTTCTTCTTGGCAATCAAGAAGATGCAGTTAAAGATGCAAGAAAAGCTTGTCTCTTTGATGATTATTTTGTAGATTATATTCAAGAAGATCCCGATTTGGAATCAATAAAAGACGCTGTCCTCGACTAGAGTTCAGCGTCTTTTGTATTTTTGTTATTTCATATAGTTCTTTCCTGCTTCTATCTGTCTTTCTACATCACTTACTGCAGTTCCGCCGTAGGATACTCTTCTATCGACGCAGGCTCTTGCTGAAAGTTCAGGAATCATGTCAGTTGTAAGCTTTTCACTTATTTGAGAATAATTCTCTACCTTAATGTCTTCAAGTCCAATATTGTTGTTTTCACAGTACTTGACCATCTTTCCAACTATTTCATGGGCTTCCCTGAATGGTACATTCTGCTTAACCATATGCTCAGCTATATCTGTAGCTGCAAGGAATCCCTTGCCTAGGTGCTTAGATATTTCCTCAGTTTTAAATTCTGTATTTTCAAGCATTTTCCCGAATACCTTAACACATATTCTCAAGGTGTCTATTGAATCGAATAAAGCTGCCTTGTCTTCCTGGAAATCCTTGTTGTATGCAAGAGGTGTTCCCTTCATTACTGTAAGCATTGTCATAAGGTTTCCATATATTCTTCCCGTCTTTCCTCTTATAAGTTCTGCAATATCAGGATTCTTTTTCTGTGGCATAATGCTGCTTCCAGTACAGTAGGCATCATCTATATCTATATAACCAAACTCCTGTGAATTCCATATGATGAACTCCTCTGAAAATCTGCTCAGGTGCATTATGCAGATTGCAGCATCGCTTAAGAACTCAAGTACAAAATCTTTGTCAGAAACTGAATCCATTGCATTTTCAGTTATGTTTGTAAACTTTAGAAGCTCTGTAGTCCTGTGTCTGTTAATATTTATAGTTGTTCCTGCCAATGCTCCTGCTCCAAGTGGATTATAGTCTATTCTCTTGAGACAGTCCTCTATTCTTTCAAGATCCCTTTTAAACATTTGGAAATACGCCATAAGGTGGAATCCAATTGTTACAGGTTGTGCATGCTGAAGATGTGTGAAACCAATCATTATTTCAGATTTGTACTCTTCAGCTTTTTTTAGTATTACGTTCAATAGTGTTTCTATTTCTTCATAAATTCCACTAAGTTCCCTCTTCATGAAAAGTCTAGTATCCAGAGCAACCTGGTCGTTTCTACTTCTTCCTGTATGAAGCTTCTTTCCTACATCTCCAACTTCCTTAATGAGATAAGTTTCAACTGTCATGTGGATGTCTTCCAGCTTTGTAGAAAACTCAATTTCATCATTTGCTATCATTTTTCTGATTTTCTCAAGTCCATCTCTAATTGTCGATGCTTCCTTTTCAGTAACTATTCCCTGTTCTCCAAGCATTGTAACATGGGCGACGCTTCCATCGATATCGACATCATAGTATCTTCTGTCAAGATCAATTGATGCATTGAGTTCCTCCATGAGCTTGTCCATGCTTTTTTCAAACCTTCCACTCCATAAATTAGCCATATAAACCTTATATACTAGAAATCATTGATTTCAGTATATTCTCCTTTCAAAATAATTTGTACTATCAATAAAATTTTAAAACTACATTCTATTAATTCAACGATTCCAATAGTTTCGATTATTCATCAAAAACCATGCCGTTAAAATTATACCCTTAAGTATGCTTGTTATACATATACTCCACCAGACACCATTAAGTCCCAATACAGTTTTAGACAAAGCAATAGCAAGAGGAATTCTTGCTAAGTTTAACAATATACCTATCAATGCTGGCGGCTTTGTTTTACCCATTCCTGCAAAGGCCCCTGATGAGGTTATCTCCAAACACATGAAAAGTTGCGAAAGTCCAAGTATCTTAAGATATTCTGTTCCAATAATAATTGCTCCAGTTTCAGGTATGAACAGAGTTATGATTTGTTCCGCAAAAACTATAAGCAGTACAGATGTAAAGAATCCAAATATTGACATGAGTCTCAAGGCTGTAATATATCCTTTTTTAACTCTCTCTCTATTATCTGCACCATAGTTCTGTCCGATAAAGGAGCACAATGCCGAAGAAAATCCATCTGCCGTTCTCCAGGAAACGGATTCTATCTGTCCACCTACCCTTTGAATAGCAACAGCTACAGGGCCCCATACTGATACAATCCTTGCTATATACATCGAAAAAAATGTAAAAAGAATGCTCTGCACACTTACAGGCAATCCTATCCTTATATTTTCCTTTATCTCCTTATAATAAAACCTTTTGAAGATGGAAAACCTTAAGAAATGATTCTTATCCCTTGCTATGAAAACTCCATAACATATTGTTACAACCAACTGTGATGTTACTGTTGCCACTGCTGCGCCGCTTACTCCCATTGCACTAAAGGGTCCCATACCGAAAATCAATATAGGGTCGAGTACAATATTCGTAATGAGTCCTGCCGCATTAACCTTGAACGGAAAACTACTTTTCCCACTTCCAATTATTATGCCTGACACTACTTCATTAATAAACATAAAAAAAAGTCCAAACACTACAATCTGCAGATATTCGACAGCGTTCTTGTTAACTTCAACATCATCAATATTAAAAAAATCTATAAGTTTTGTTTTAAAAGCATACATGGCAAGGCAGTATAAAATTCCAGTAATAACTGCTCCTTGAAGACCTGCACCGCTGTATCTTTTGACTGCTCCAATATCATTTCTACCAAAACTTTGTGCTACATTAATCTGTGCTCCTATTTTTGAAAGCACTAAAAATCCAAATGCCATCCAAAGATAAAACCCAGCCGTTCCAACAGAAGCCACAGCTGAACTTCCAAGCCTTCCTATCCATATCATGTCAATCATATTATATGCCATTTGTATGAAGGAAGTTCCCATGACAGGTATTGCCAGCTTGAACAAAGCTCCTGTAATGGACCCTTTAGTCAGGTCATTTTTCTCCAATGAATTTTTCACTTCCACCTCTTACTTATATACATCTCTGTGAGTAATGACTGTTCTATAGTTTTCAGAACCTATCCTGTCTCCCAGAAGATTCGCAATCGTTACAGACCTGTGTTTTCCACCAGTACAACCTATTCCTATTACCAGCTGAGTCTTTCCTTCCTTCTGATAATGTGGAATCAAAAACTTCATCATATCTTCAAGCTTCTCAAGGAATACCTTGCTCTGCTCAAAGTCCATTACATAGTTCTGCACTTCTTTGTCATTTCCATTAAGGGGCTGCAGTTCTTCAATATAGTGAGGGTTAGGTAAAAATCTTACATCAAAAATAAGGTCGCAGTCAACTGGTATTCCCTTCTTGAAACCAAAGGAAACAATTGATATCGTAATGTTTTTCTGGATATTTCCCCTTAGGAAAATCTCATTGAGTTCTTCCTTAAGCACTGCATTGGTGAAACTTGAGGTGTCTAGAATATAGTCCGATTTGTCCTTTATCTCCCTCAACATTGCCCTTTCAGTGTTTATCCCCTCGATTATCCTTCCCGTAGGGTTGACAGGATGAGGTCTCCTGTGCTCCTTAAATCGTTTCACGAGAACCTCATCTGTTGCGTCCAGGAATACAATCTCGTAATCTATTCCTTCATTCTGAAGGGTATCAAGACTTTCAAAAAGGTCCTTGAAAAACACCCCACCTCTTATATCCACTACTACAGCAACTCTTTCAATTGTCTTCGACGACTCTCTACAAAGCTTTGCAAACTCAGGAAGAAGAGAAGGTGGAAGGTTATCCATACAGTAGTAATTCATATCCTCAAATGCCTTTGCTGCAAGACTTCTGCCTGCTCCAGACATACCCGTTATTATAACAAATCTCATTTCATACCTCCAGATTGATTATTCTGTCAATTTTCAAACCTGCTTTTTTTATTCTATCATATGAATCAGTAAACTCCCCAATTGCTTCGCAAACATGGGCGTCTGATCCTATATAAAAATCAACCTTGTATTTTGATGCTATCTTTATTTCTTCAACACTCAAATGTCTGTGTGAATTATTTATTTCAAGTGCGGTATTTGTTCTTTCCGCTGCTTTTGCCAGTCTTTCAATATCTACTGTAACCTTGTCTCCAGGATGCGTGATTATATCTATATCATATTTGTCCATTGCTCTTATCAATGCTTCCGTATTGATTCCAGTCATATATTCCCTTAGTGGTTTAATGAACCTTCCAATGAAATTGAACTTAAAAAACCTGATATTTCCCCATAATCCCTTGAACAATACACCAAAGTGTATTCCAACCTGTATGATATCGCAATTGTCAACTACCACTTGCGTAATATCCGTGTCTCCGTTATAGGATATCAGGTTTGCTTCTATTCCTAGCTTTATATTTATTTCAGGATATTTCTCCCTCAATATATCGATTTCTTTTCTTGCCTTTATTATGTTTTTCTCGCTTGTTCCATAAATGAAATGTTTAATTCCATGGTCAGACACTGCTATTTCCTTAAGTCCCTTGTCAATAGCAGCTTTAACTATTTCTTCCAGTTCACTTTTACAATGACCGTTTTTTGAATACTTTGAATGAATGTGATAATCACTGTATAGTTTCATAGATAATCAAGTCCTCCTAGAATTCTTCTCCAATAATCCTTACTTCAGGTTCAAGCATAATTCCAAACCTGTTAAATACAGTTTCCCTGACAACTCTCATGAGAGAGAGTACATCAGAAGATTTTGCATTGTTATCATTGACTATGAATCCGCAGTGTTTATCGGAAATCATTGCTCCTCTGTGTCTCATTCCCTTAAGTCCAGCATCCTGAATAAGCTTTGCAGCATATCCGTCAGTTGGTCTTTTAAATGTGCTTCCAGCACTGGGCTTTTCAACAGGCTGCTTAGCCAGTCTTTTTTCTGTAAGGTCATTTATTCTTGTATTTATCTCTTCCCTATCACCAGTTTCGAGTTCAAGCTCGGCTTCCAGTACTATTAGCTTTTCCCTGAATACTCGACTGTTTCTGTAGGAAAAGTTCATTTCCTTATTGTTGAACCAATAGACATTGCCGTCATAGTCCATGCATTTAACATTTTTTACAATATCAATCATTTCTCCGCCGTAGGCTCCTGCATTCATTGCTATTGCACCGCCTACATATCCAGGTATACCGCTTGCAAACTCCATTCCCTTAAGGGAATTATCAGCCGCAAATCTTGCTGTTCTGGACAGCAATGTTCCTGCTCCAAGCTTTATTACATTGTCTTCAAACCTTATACCGTTGAATTTGTTTCCTATCTTTATTACCGCTCCTCTGTATCCCTGATCTGAAAAGAGGAGGTTTGTTCCGTTTCCTATTATATAAAATGGTATGTTTCCATTGATTATTTCAAGTGTATTCCTAAGTGATTCCTCGTCCGCCGGTTCGATGAACAAGTCCACGCTGCCACCAATTTTAAAGTATGTCTGATCCTTTATCTTGAAATCTTTTATTATTACACCTTTTACTTTTTCCCTTAATTGGTTGAGTATTTGTTTCATTTAATTCTCCTTGTTTTAATTCATAACTATTCTATCAGAAATACCCTCATTAATCTATTAAAACAACCTATATTTATCAAATATATTTCATATTATTCATTCATTTTAAATATATTCTTTTTTAAATGAAATTTTTCCTCACATCGACCATTATTCTATATAATGCACAGAAAAAGCCCTTGGGGGAATTTCCCCCAAGGGCTAATGAAAATAGTTTAATATTTTATACAGTAACTTCTATGCTCTTGAGATATTCTACCTGTTCTTCAGTAAGTTCAGGTTTTCTATACCCTTCAAGTCTTTTCACAAGGGCTACCTTAGCAGATTCGAAAACATCCTTCTTACCATTTATTTCCCAATTTTCATAAGGCTCCTTTGAAAAAAGACTTGCCTGGATGAATGTGTCCCTGAAATTTGCATATGTATGATCACTTGTAATGTATGTTCCTTCAGAGCCCACTTCCTTTATTACATCAAAGGCTATTGTTTCATCGGTTATTTCAAAACCTAAAACATATCTCTTTGCCATCTTGATGTTTTCCTCATCAATTATTATTTTTTCGAAGCAAAGTGAATTGAAGGATTCAAGTATTCCACAGGATTGCAACACATAGTCTATTCCCGCTATTGAGGCTGTCAATATACTGTATGTCGACTCTATTCCAGCCTGCATATCTGCAGTATTAGAATCCGTCAGAGATCCACCTGATCTACATGGCATACCATAATGCTCACTAAGAGCCCTGTAACCATAGGTGAACAGCCCGGTTTCAGGAGAGCCAATGGCAGGAGTAACCATTCTCATGTCGCAAGAAGGTGTTGTTCCACCATAAATCACTGGAAGTCCCGGTCTCAAAAGTTGAGTATATACTNNTGCTAGAACTTCCGCATTGTTGGTAACCAGTGTTCCCGCCATTGTTACCGGACTTGTAGCACCGGGAAGAGAACAACTGGCTATTAGCACAGGCTGGTTCTCCCTTGCATAGACATTCATTCCTTCAATCATTGACTCGTCAAAGCACAGTGGAGACACGGGGCTTATAACTCCAAGTACAACATGTTTATTCGTACCCTCGTAGAAACCCTTTATTGTTTTAATACAGCTCTCTGAATCTGACCTTCCTGTAGTGAATCCCATTAAAGGTTTTGTAGTCATTTCTAGGCAGTTTTTGAGCCTGAAACTATCCCTTTCCTCAAAATCTATGTCTTGTGGCTCGGTCATGTTTGCATTGATTACAGGTATAACATCTGATGTCTGGAAAATCTTTAATAAATCAATGTAATCCTCACTGGTTGTACTTCTTCTCTCATTGTCCCTCTGAACATAGACAGGTCCGGAAGCTGGAGCATAAACAGTGTTTCCTCCTCCAACCAAAACATCATCCTTTTCCGTTCTTCCCGACAATGTGAATTCAGACGGTACTGTATTCAAAGCTTTCCACAGGGTGTCTTCGTCTATGAAAACTTTTTTACCTTCCACTTTGACATTGTTCTGTCTGAAGAGCTCCAGTGCATCTTTGGTATTAAATTCAACACCAACTTCAGACAACACTCTGACAGTAGCCTTATGCAATTTTTCTATTTCCTGTTCCGTAAAAAAGTTATCTCTAATTTTCATCTTTTTACCTTTCCTTTATGATACTGATTCTTCCATCTTTTCCATATAATCTATATTCGCTTGAATTTCTTTCTTCGAGTTCTTAGCCATATACTTAATGAATCCTATCATCATTGCAACTTCTATGGCCAGTATCGGGAATCCTGCAATGGTCTTAACTACCTTGATTCCTTCAAGTCCACCATTAAGAACAAAGATTATTGAAGTAAGACCCATTAGAAGTCCCCAGAACAATTTAATTCCAAGTGGCGCTTCCTTTATATCGTGATTATCCTTCATTGACATAATGGATACTGTAGATGTCATCGAGTCTGCAAGAGTGATAAAAGAAAGCATTATTGTTATGATCATCAATGGTCTTATTATACCAGTCAATGGTACATATGCAAATACTTCGTACATCAAGCTTTCAAGGCCATTTGCATCCATGAATGCAAGAAGGTCTACACCTTGAACTAACTGAAGGTCAAGTGCAAATCCACCGAATGCTCCAAACCAGAGTATTCCGAAAAGAGATGGTGCTACAAGGTTTACAAGAATAAATTCCTTTATTGTTCTTCCATAACAAAGCTTTATTAGGAAAAGTCCAACGATTGGTCCAAATGACAACCAGTCAACAAACCAGTACATGTCCCACCATTGTGGCCAAAGATCTGTACCGAATGCGTCTGTAAATGTCATTCCTTCTACAAAGTTTGCAGCAAATGATCCTATTGCTTGAGTTGTAACGTTTAGCATTCTAGCAGTTGGTCCAAATATAAGTACAAATACCAATAGTCCTATGAATATCATTGCATTCTTATCACTAAGCCATTTTATACCCTTGTCAAGTCCTGTAGCACTTGATATTGTATATGCAGTTATTATTACTGCTGCTATAGCTATCCATACTGCTGGTCCTGGTGTTATTCCAAATACGAATTCCAATCCACTTCCTACCTGCAACAGTCCATATCCAAGAGATCCAGCAACTCCACCAGNNAGTTATTGCAAGAAGTGTGATACCATCAACTATGTCTGTTGCTGTCTTGTTCAGGTCCTTACCGTCTCTCAAAAGACAAAGTCCTGAACTTACTGCATAAGGCTTTTTAAGATTATAGTATGCATAACCTATGGCAACACCTGCTATAACATAGATTGAATATGGAGTAAATGTCCAATGCAAGAAAGATGTTCTCATTGCCCATATTATAGCTTCAGAACTTCCAGGCTCAAGGTTCATTCCTCCTGCAGGTCTCATAGCGTGAAGCAAAGGTTCAACCGCTCCCCAGAAAACAATACCTGTTCCTATACCCGCACAAAGTGAGATTGCCCACCAGTTCCATGTACTAAATGTTGGTTTTGCTTCAGGTCCACCGAATCGAATCTTGCCTACGGGATGTATGCACAATGAAAGAAGCACAATTACAAATGAAAGGCATCCAAGGTCTACTGCCCATCCTATGTTTACCATAAGCCATTCGAATACTCCCCAAAGTATGCTTACAAAGGCGTCAGCGTTCATAAATCCAAGAACTATCAATATTCCAAATACTACAACTGGAAATAATGCCGGTACAAATCTGATTCTTTTTACCAAACTTTCTTTTTTCATATTATTAAACTCCCTCAATAAAAATTAGCTAAACACTTTAAATCTCTGTAGTAGATATGATGTAATAATGTATTTTATCTTGCTATTATTTAATCAGTTAACACTATTTTAGTTACTTTTCATCAGTATTCAATATTTTTAAAATCTTTATATATCTCCGTATATTCATTAATTCTATATGATTGAATAATAATGTCAACTTCTTTAATCTCAAGCCATACTTACAGAATTGCATTTTGAAACTAAATTTTCGATTCCCTGAGTTTCAAACTGTGTTTATACGTGTCCGTAATAGTCTCTATGGGAAACCACGGAATATGCATAGTCAAGAAGTGTTCCCCAAC
>LGOV01026606.1_pt1 | contig 11832 bp, 9 predicted proteins | sample 469881 | NCBI WGS metagenome assembly LGOV01 (sample SAMN03857199, study PRJNA290197) | marine sediment metagenome | biome: marine cold seep biome; feature: cold seep; material: marine sediment; isolation source: sample #5579, elevator 3A push core 41 containing 12 cm of sediment... ...
GATGAAAACATTGAAATAATCGGTGCATCAAGCGATCATATGATTATCGATGTAACTCAAAGCAATGAAGAATATCATGTTAGCGATGTCTTAAAATTCAAAATGGAATATGGAGCATTACTGCCGCTTTGTACGTCTGAATATGTAAATAAAGAGATAAGATAGCAGAAAAATCTGCTATCTTATTATATTTCCATCAAATCAGCTATATTTGCACCTTTGTCAACAATTCCTTTGATAACAGGTTTTTTACTGCTCATAATAACTGTAATTCCAGGACCATGACCCGCCTTTATACAATCCGAATGTACAATAACCCCGATTGTTACGGCACCCGGAAGTCTTGCTCCAATTCCAAATGTATTATCACTATCTTCCAATAATACTATATCTCCAAATCTGAGTTTATCCAGTCCTAATTCCTCAATCAGTTTACGGTCGGATGTAATTAAATCGTAATCGCCCTTTTGAGAAAATCCAGCCCCGACTCCCGAACCCATCAAAGTCTGTGGAATTTTTGCTGCAACTGGCACTATCAACTTACCATCTTCTTCTTTTATATTCATCTTTTCAAATAGATTTGGATCAATACTCATCATTTTCAATTCGGGATAATCAAGAAGTTCCAGTCCTTGACCGTAACCCTTAATTAAAACTTTGTCGTCTATTGTCATTTTTTCAAGTGTGTTTTGATCAAAATATACAATGACATGTTCAATACCACCGTGAATACCAGTTACAAATCCTTTTGCATCCTTTGCATCGCCTGATACAACTCTCGCTTCATTTCCTATGCAAGAAAATACATTAAGTGCGTTACTCTCGTTAACATCAGCATTATGAAGCGATACTCCCGGCTCTACATGATCGCCTGCTAAACCGAAAGCTGGGTCACCAACTTTAACGTTATAAGTAATTGCACCAGTCCCCGGGATGACAAGGGGATTTCCATCTGTATCAACGCGATACCCAATAAATCCTGGATGGTGCACTTTACCTTGTAAAGACTGCATCACAACTTTGTCTTTATTTGTTCTTATCATATAAACTTCCTCGCTTTCTAAATTAATAGTAATAATGCTTATTTATCAATAAAGTTTATTTACTTTAACATTAGTCTCATTTTCTAGGGCATTAACAAAAAACTTAATTCGATTAGTTTCCCAATTTTTATTATACGAAATAATAATTTTTATGTTTTTTAACATGTTCTTTCGATATAAAAATGATATCATATCAATTGTTTTTTCATCTACATGAGAAAGATTATAAATAATTAAAATAATTTTACTTTTTAAATGATTTTTGATATATTGCTCTAGTTGATAAAAAAGACTAGCTTCGTCTATTTTATTAGTACGATAATTTAACAATTCTTCAATATCTCTTAATGATGTCTCATCTTTAAAATAATGGACATATTCATCTATAAATTCAAAAACACCTTCATAAATTACTCTTTTCCCTGGTATTTTAACTAATTCGATAAATTGATTTTTCCTAGTATGATGCAAGAAATAGTCTTTAAAAATCTTTTCGTGTTTATTTTGGTTTGTTACAAAAATATTAATCGGATTTGCATTAGTAAGAGCATTCTCTAGCATTTTTTCAATATTTATACCCGCTCTTTCTTTTAATTCGTGCGAATTGTTACTTACTAATATTTTCCTATAAAATTCCTCAATATAGAAATTTGGACTAATATTCAAATCTTCTCTAAGTATCTTCTTTGCTTCTTGATAAGTATTAATAGCAAAATGACGATTACCCATCGATATATGATTCTTCATCAAATCCAAATATAAATTTTCATTATACGAATCCAAATTAATTAATTCTTTTAATATTTCAACCGCTAGTTCATAATTTTTCTCTTCAAAAAGTTTTGTTGATCTATTATACAAATAATCAAAATATTTTTTTTGCAAATCTCCTCGCTGAAAATAAATCCAGTTGTTAAAATCATGCGCATTGTAAATATAAATATTCTCCATAAAACAACCACCGTATTCTCTAATAAAATGATAAATTAAATCATTAGTTATTTTATCATTTTTATTCATGTATTCCTGAAACTCTTGAATATCAGAGGAAATATCAACATTAAGATTTAAACGAATTGTAGATTTTGAAACATTTTCAATTAAATCATATTCTGAATTAATTTTTTTTGCTTCGTTTCGAATACTCCAAAGAGCATGGCGCAAATTTCGATTGGCAGATTCTGATTCAAAATCAGTCCATAATAAGTTTTTGAGGATATTACGGTGATTTATTTTATTATTCAACCCTAAATAAGCAATAATCATTCTTGCTTTTTCACCTAAATTATTATTGATTAGTTGATTGTCTATAAATACTTGAAATTCTCCAAAATATCTAATATAGATTTTCATAATCTTGATCCTTACTATATATAATTTTTCCTTCTTTAATTGTTGCAATAACAACAATATCTTTAATTAATTTTCTATTTGTCGTCATTGGATTGTCTGCTAATATTACGAAATCAGCTAATTTCCCTTCTTCTATAGTTCCTTTAATATTATCTTCAAAATTACCATAAGCTCCGTTAATAGTGAACATTTTTAATGCTTCAAACGGTGTTATTCTAGATTTTGGATTTGGATGATTTACAGCTGCATGAATACCTAACAGTGGATTTATAGGCATAACATGAGAGTCTGATCCACCTGCTACAATTATCTCATTATCAAATATTTCTCTTAATGGATTTGTTTTCAATGCACGTTCATGACCTAAACGTTTTTCATTCATACCATCTGATTCTCTAAAGAAATATTCGTACGTAGGATGCATAGTTAAAACTAATCCTAATTTTTTTGCGCGTAAAATTGCATTTTTACTCGGTAACTCAAAATGCTCAATTTTATGTCTCCCTTTATGGTTTGGATATTTTTCAAAACATCTTTCATACGCATCCAGAAGTTTGTCTATTCCGACATCTCCTACAGCATGTATTGAAATTTGCAAATTTTCTAATAATGCTTGTTCAATAAAATCATCCAGTTCATCATCGGAAAAGAATAGCTTACCATACTCATTCTTTTTATCAGAATAAGCCTCAGAAACAGCAGCATTTCTCGAACGAAAAGATCCATCTAAAAATACATCTCCACCAACTTTGTTAAAATCATATATTTTAGCTTTTTCTACTGACACAGTCGAATATAGTATCGAAATATCAATTAGATAATTTATTCTGTTTTTTAATAAAAAATCTACATGTCTTTTATGAAATAAATATCCTCCTTCAATTGCTATTAGCGATGTAATACCTTGCTTAATTATATCATTATACGTTTTCTTTAGTCCCTCGACCATATAACTAACAGGCAATATTTCATACATTTTTTTACGAGCAATAGCACTCGCTTCATTAACTAATTCCCCAGTTGAAATCCCTCTACTATCCCTTATAATTTTTTCCATACTCAAAGGAAGTTTTAATTTATGCATCGCTAAAGAATTTACAATAGTTGTATGGAATTCTATACTGCTTAAAAATACAGGAATGTCTGAAATCACTCGGTCAATTTCTTCTCTTGTTGGTAAACGCTTTTCTTTTAATTTAAATTCTGTCAATCGTGAACCAATTATAAATTTTATTTTTGGCTCTTCTTTTCTTTTTGCACTTATCATTTGCAGTACTTCTTCAATATTTTTTGCGTGTTCTAAATTAACAGCAAATTGATCTATGCATGTTGGAATTAGATGAACATGAGAATCAATAAATCCAGGTAATAAATATCTATTTTTAACATCTATTATTCTATCAAAATCATCATCATCATCAATTAAGCCTATCTCTTTTATTATTCCATTTTCTACTACAATATCTTTTTCAAGAACTTTTTCTTCAAGCATGCTAATTATTTTAGCGTTTTTAAATAAGATTCGCATTCTTTCCCCTCCGTTTAATCTAATTATAATAAATTTTTTCAGAATATTTAATAAATTAACGAAACTTCAACGATTAATTATCATTATAATCAACCTTTCTTTGTTATCCTTAGTATATAAGAAAAAGGAGACGATAATGGCATGCAAAAGAAAATGATCAAATCATTACTTTATGATTTAGTAAGTATTCAAAGCGATACTGGTACAATAAATGAAATTGATGCCGCTAACTATATTTATAACAATATTAGACATTTGGATTATTTTGAAGAAAATATAGATTTAGTTGGCAAGCATATGTTAAATGATCACCTAGAACGTTTTGTTGTATGGGGATTAGTAAAAGGTTTTTCTAAAGAAACTGTAATATTACTACATCATCATGATGTTGTAGATTCTTTTGATTATGGACGTTATAAAGAATTTGCTTATAACCCAGATGAATTAATAAATGTATTCAAACAAGTTTCTTTTTCTAACGAAATTGAAGAAGATCTTGAATCTGGGGAATGGATTTTTGGTCGCGGTACTGCTGATATGAAAGCTGGAGCTGCTATTCAAATGAATATTTTAAATTCATTTAGCCAAATTGAAAACTTTAATGGTAACATTTTACTCTTGTCTGTACCTGATGAAGAAACATTATCTTCTGGTATGCGTTCAGCAATTCAATTATTAACAGAATTAAAAAATAAATATGATTTACACTATGAGTTATTGATTAATTCCGAACCCCATGAACGCGTCGATAAAGATACCGCGACATATTACACTGGATCAGTTGGAAAAATAATGCCTGTAGTTTATGTAAAAGGCTTTAAAACTCATATCGGCCATATTTTTTCAGGATTTAACCCCTTAACAATACTTTCAAGAATCCAATATAAAACAGAAACAAATATGGATTTTTCTGATACCGTTTCAGGAGAAACATCTCCCCCTCCTTCATGGTCTTTTATGAGAGATTTTAAAGAACAATATGATGCATCGATTCCTGAAGCTGCAGGAGGATATTTCAGTGTATTAACATTAGAAAAAACGCCAAAAGAAATTTTAAAATTACTTAAAGATACATGTGAAGAATCTTTTCAAGAATCAATAGATTTAATAAATAAGAATTTCAAATTATTTCAAAAAGAAAATCGTACTTTAAATTGGAAATCACGTGTTTTTTATTTTGAAGAAATCTATGAAATTGCAAAAGAATCAGGTGGCGATATATTTATTACTGATTATAAAAAAACTTTAGACATTTTATTAAAAGATATTCACTCAAGTAAAATCAATACACCTGATGCAAATTTTATTTTAATAAAAAAAGTATTGGAATACATGCCAGATAACGATCCAATAGTAGTTATTGGAATATCACCACCTTATTATCCACATGTATCCAATTCATTGTTAGCTTTAGATTCAAAAGTTAAAGGTTTAAATAATTTCATTGAAAATAAAGCATCTACTTTTAATCAAAAAATTACAAAAAAGGAATATTTCTTAGGAATATCCGATTTATCTTACACGTCTTTGAATAAATCGGATGATGTAATTCCATATATAGAAAAAAACATGCCGCTTTGGAATGAAGTTTATCATATTGATTTCAAACAACTTGAAAATTTAGACATTCCTGTTATTAATATTGGACCATGGGGGAAAGACTATCACAAAAGAGCCGAGCGCGTATATAAAGATGATGTCTTCAATCTTGTTCCGAAATTAATAACAGAAGTAATACATTATATACTAAAAAATGAGGAGGAATAAATTATTATGGAAGCGATTCAAAATATTATTAACACTATGGTTGGTTATTTATGGGGTCCAGCAATGCTTGTATTATTGATAGGAGGAGGTGTATATATTACCTTCAGAATTGGATTTATTCAAATAAGATATTTCACATATATGTGGTCACAAACTTTTGGAAACCTTTTTAGAAAACAAAAACAAGAATTTAGTGGTAATCTTGAAGGAGATTTAACTCCATTTCAAGCAGTAACAACTGCACTAGCTTCAACAATCGGAGCATCGAATATTGTAGGTGTACCTGTTGCAATATATTTTGGTGGACCAGGTGCAGTATTCTGGATGTGGGTAACAGCAATTGTTGGAATGGCAACCAAATATGCAGAAGTTGTACTAGGTGTACTTTATAGAGAAAAAAACGAACAAGGTGAATTTGTTGGTGGTCCAATGTATTATTTAAAAAACGGACTCAATGCAAAATGGTTAGGCATTATTTATTCATTTATCTTTATGTTAACAATTGTATCAGGAATCATGGTTCAAGCAAATTCTGCAGCTGGTAGTGCAGAAACGTTAGGTATAAGCCCAATAATTTCTGGTTTAGTTATTACAGGAATTGTTGCTGCGATTGTAATTGGTGGTGTAAAAAGAATTGGAAAAGTCTCAGAAAAATTCGTACCTTTCATGGCAGGATTATATGTATTAGGAGCATTGATTATTATTATTGCTAATATTGCTCAAATTCCAAGTGTCTTTGCATTAATATTCAAAAGCGCATTTACTGGTCATGCGGCAGTAGGTGGATTCGCCGGAAGTACTGTTGCATTAACTCTTAGAAACGGTATGGCCAGAGGCGCGTATTCAAACGAAGCAGGAATGGGTAGTGCTCCAATCGCTCATGCAAGCGCAAAAACCGATCATCCAGTTCGACAGGGAATGTGGGGTATGTTCAGTGTATTCTTTGATACTTTACTAATCTGCACAGTAACTGCATTGGTAATATTATCTACAGGAATTTGGCAAAATGGAGATATTAGCGCCGCTGGAATGACAGCTCAAGCTTTTACAGATTTCTATGGAAAAGCTGGAGGTACTCTTGTAAGTTTTTCAGTGTTGTTATTTGTAATATCTACCATTTACGTAATTCTTTATTATGGTGAACGATTAGCAGAATATTTATTTGGACATACTTTCTCATTGTTCATGAGATATGTATATTTAGTAGCAATTTTTGTTGGTGCAATAGGTGGTTTAAGATTTGTATGGTTATTCCTAGACTTGCTTTTCGGACTTGCAATTATTCCAAATATGATTGGTGTTCTTTTATTATCCGGTGTCGTAGCTCAACAAACAAAAGAATATTTCAATTCTGAACAATATTATTTAAAAGACATTAGAAATAAGAAATCCGCATAATTAATTTTAATTATTAAAAAATAAGTTTGCCAAAATGGCAAACTTATTTTTTAAATGAAAACTTAAATCTACTATTCTAGTATTCTTCACTTTCCGAATTCAAGATTATGTTTCTTCATCTTCTCATAAAGAGTGGTTCTGCTGAGCCCAAGAACTTTTGCAACCTTTGTCTTATTATAATTAAATGTTTTAAGATACCTCAACAAAGCCTCGCATTCTGCATCTTCAACAATATCTCTGAGCTCCATAAATTCATCTATCACAGATCCACCAGTTATTTCGAGAGGTAAATGTTGCGGCTTTATAGTTACTTCATTTTCAATAATATTAATTGCACGCTCAATAATATTTTCAAGTTCTCTTATATTACCTGGCCAATCATATGCTTTTAGATATGCCAAAGCTTCCTCGCTTATTCCCACTACTTGCTTTAAATATCTCACCCTAAATTTATCAACAAAATGATAACTATATTCCTTAATATCTTCTTTGCAATCCCTAAGTGCGGGAAGTTTAAGCGTTACAACATTAAGCCTATAATATAAATCCAACCTAAATTTCTTTTCATTAATCATTTCTTGAATATTACGATTAGTTGCAGCGATAATTCTAACATCTATACGCTTTGGAGTATTAGAACCTATCCTCTCAATCTCCCTCTCTTGAATTACCCTAAGTAATTTTGCCTGCATATTAAGCGGCATATCACCTATTTCATCAAGGAATATTGTTCCTTGATCTGCAACTTCAAATTTTCCTATTTTTCCACCTTTTTTAGCACCTGTAAAAGCCCCCGATTCATAACCGAATAGCTCGGATTCTAGAAGTTCATTTGGAATCGCCGCACAATTAACTCGGATAAAAGGCTTATTGCGCCTTAAACTAAGATTGTGCACAGCATGAGCAAACAGTTCTTTACCCGTGCCACTCTCTCCAATAATGAATACATTTGAATCGGTTTCAGCAGATTTTTTAGCCATTTCTTTAACTTTTTTTAATTGAGGACTCTTTCCAATAATATTATTGAAAGTATACTTTGCTTGATTTAACCTTGTAAGTTCATCCTTATAGTTTTCTAATTGTTGCTCAATTTTATTGATTTTACTATAGAGCTCATCAAGCTCCCCAATATTTCTAAACACTATTTTCCCTACAACGCTGATAACCTTACCATCTTTAACTATAGGAATCCTCGAAGCAATGATATAACTATCATTAATCTTTTGAAGCTCGGCAATTTCCGCTATTCCCGTTTTCGCAACTATATGAAGCCGAGTATTTTCTATAACTTCAGTTACGTGTTTTCCTATCAAGTCACCATCTTCAATATGCAAGAAATTTTTATATGCTTCAGATATCATGGTTATATATCCATTTGGATCAACAACCAAAAGACCATCATAAGCAGTATCAACAATCGTTTTTAATATTTGATACTGTTCTCTTTCGAATTGAATAATTTCCGAATTAGTATTATTGTTTTTTTCCAACATAAAACACCTCCTACACACTTGTTAAGAAATCCGAACACTTATATCTGAATTATATTATTATTTTAACAATAAAACAACAAAAACCATTTCTTTTTTTTGGATTTCGTTAAATATTTAACTTGACAGTCACTATAGGTATGCCGTATTCTATACTTGATTCAAGCTAATAGAGTCATTCTTTACTAGTTTGTCATGTAAAATATAAAACCTTAAGGAAAAGAGTCATCTAATCCAGTAGGAATTTGTTATATTTTCTACAAAGTAATTATTGTTATTTTGTAGTATCACTATGCGTGAAAATATAGCTTTCCTATCTTGGAAAGTTTTTTTATTTTAAAAAGGAGAATTTTATTTATGAAAAAGAAAATAGCCGTAATCGGCGCAGTTCTCGATAACCCAATCGAATGTCAATCTGAATTCAATGATTTGCTTTCACATTATAAAGCTATCATCAAAGGAAGAATGGGAGTACCCTTTGAAAATGCAGATGTATCTGTCGTTTCCATCGTAGTAAGCGGATCTTTAGATGAGATAAACGGATTAACCGGCAAATTGGGCAACATCCCTGGCGTAAATGTTAAAACTGCATTTTCAAAGCAAGAAATTGATATATGAAAAATCTACTATTAAAACTTTATAAAACCAATTCTCTTACTAAAGGCGAGCTTTTATATTTGCTGACAAACATCGACGAAGAATACGAAAAAGAACTCTTCAGACTTTCAGATTTAACTAGACGTAAACATTACAGCAATAAAGTGTATTTTAGAGGATTGATTGAATTCTCCAATCACTGCAAAAACACTTGCAAATATTGTGGTCTAAGGACGCAGAATAAAAATGTCGAAAGATACAGATTGAGCACTCAAGAAATACTGGATTGTTGTGATAGCGGTTACAAAATGGGTCTTAGAACTTTTGTCCTTCAAAGTGGTGAAGACGGTTATTTTACTGAAAATATACTAGAAGACATCGCAATGCAGATAAAAGATAAATTTCCCGATGCAGCACTGACCTACTCTATCGGTGAAAAAAGCAAAGCTTGTTATGAAAAAATGTTTAATGCAGGGGCAGACAGATTCTTACTAAGACATGAATCTGCAAATAAAAATTTATACGAAGGACTTCATCCAAACATGAGCTTTGAAAACAGATTAAAATGTTTGAAGAATTTAAAAAGCATCGGTTATCAAGCCGGGTCGGGTTTCATTGTGGGTCTTCCTGATCAAACCGATGAAATCATAGCAGAAGATTTATTTTTATTAAAAGAACTTGATTTGCAAATGGTTGGAGTCGGCCCTTTTATTCCTCAATCGGATACTCCACTTTGTGATTGCGAAAGTGGTTCCTCAAGCAAAACCTTGATATGCCTAGCTATCGTAAGATTGCTATTACCTAAAACACTAATTCCTGCGACTACCGCACTTGCCGTAGTTTCAAAAGACGGTTGGATAAACGGAGTTAAAATAGCGGCAAATGTAATTATGCTCAACCTATCGCCTCCATCTGCAAAGGATAAGTATAGAATTTACGACGGAAAAAACTTGCTTTTGGATAGCGCCAAACAAAGTCTGAAATCGACTATAGACAAGCTAAGCAGAGAAGGGTTCGTAGCTGATATGAGCAAAGGAAATTACCCAGATTGGGAGAGGAATGATAATTATGAATACAACGCCTAATTCAAACAGAATCAACATATCTATATACGGCAAAAGAAACGTAGGCAAATCCTCTCTTCTAAATGCCATTGTCAGGCAAGATGTCTCGGTGGTTTCAAGTATAAAGGGAACAACGACAGACCCCGTTAAAAAAGCAATGGAATTAATCCCAGTAGGTCCTGTTTTATTTATAGATACGGCCGGGATTGATGATAAAGGCGAGCTAGGCGACAAACGGGTCGACAAGAGCATGAAAATCCTGCATCAAACTGATTTTGCTGTATATGTTATGCAAGCCAGCGATTTAGATGAAGTAGCATATATGAAAATGAAAAGAAATTTTAAAAGATTCAACATTTCCCATATGCCGGTGATAAATAAAATAGATACTGTACCAGAGCATAGGTTGACCGAGATAAAGAATCTATTTCCAGATGCAACTTTTGTTTCATCTTTCAATGAAAATACTGTATTAAAATTCAAAGATGAATTAATAAACAGGATAGACAAATTTGATCAACAAGAAGCTACAATGATTGGAGGTATCGTTCCATACAACGGAAAGGTAGTAATGGTTGTTCCAATAGATTCCGAGGCGCCAAAAGGACGAATAATACTACCGCAGGTTCAGTTGATCCGGGATTGTTTAGATCACGGTATAAAAAGCTATGTCACTAGAGATGTCGAGCTTAAAGACGCTCTAGATGATTTAAAAGATGTAGATTTAGTTGTAACTGATTCTCAGGCTTTCAAAGAAGTAAGTGAAATTGTACCACAAGATATCAAATTGTCATCGTTTTCGATACTTCTATCTAGAACAAAAGGTGATTTGAATGAATTTATTAAAGGTGTTTATGCTCTTGATGAATTAAAAGACGGCGCAAGAATATTGATATCAGAAAGCTGCACTCACAACAGCACATGCGAAGATATTGGAAGAATTAAAATTCCCAAAGGCATAAAAAAACATACAAACAAAACCTTTAATTACGACGTAAGATCCGGTAATGATTTTCCTCCAGATATATCTGATTATGATTTAGTTATTCACTGTGCATCGTGCATGCTTAATCGAAAATCAATGCAAACTCGTATACAACTTTGCCGTGAAAATAATGTTCCCATCACCAATTACGGGATATTACTAGCATACTTGAATGGAATTTTACAAAGAGCAATAGAAATATTTAATTATTAGGAGATGATTTTTTTGAGTACATTAAAAGCAAAAGAATGGATGGATCAAGTAATAAAGCAAGATGAAATTGATAAATATCTTATCGACGGCAATGATTTTATTGACGATACAAAGATAAAAGAAAAATTAAAGGTGAATCGAAGTTCTGATAGAGAATACATACGAAGCATAATTAAAAAGTCACTGTCTATAACTACTTTAACACCAGATGAAACTGCAACTTTACTTAATCTACAAGACGAAAAAATGTGGGAAGAGTTACATGCTGCAGCTTATGAAATTAAAAGAAGAGTATATGATAACAGGATAGTATTTTTCGCACCATTATACTGCAGTAATTTATGCGTCAACAGCTGTAGATACTGTGGTTTTAGAAAAGATAACGAAGATGAAG
>LGOV01052476.1_pt2 | contig 11819 bp, 8 predicted proteins | sample 469881 | NCBI WGS metagenome assembly LGOV01 (sample SAMN03857199, study PRJNA290197) | marine sediment metagenome | biome: marine cold seep biome; feature: cold seep; material: marine sediment; isolation source: sample #5579, elevator 3A push core 41 containing 12 cm of sediment... ...
CTTTTGAACATCTCGTAAGGTAGCAGCTCCAATTTCAGAATGTTTTTTCATCTCAGAAAATTCTGCTTCATCAAGTTTACCTTTTTTTAGCAGTATACTGTCTTTAATCCCTACTTTGCCAATATCGTGTAGTGCACTTGATTTTGCCATAATATTAATCCAGTTTTCATTAATTACCATTTTATGCTCGTCATTTTTTAAAAGTTCGCTGCCCATTAGATAACAGTACTCTCGAACTCGGTCTAAGTGCATACCCGTTGAATCATCCCTTGATTGAGCCAATTTTGCCATTGCAATAATCGTACTCATTTGAGCTGCAGAAATTTCTGTGACTTGTTCCTCAACAAGCTCTTCAAGTCCAGTCATTAATTTTTTTAATTTCAGATGCGTCTCTACACGGGCATTCACTTCTTCTAAGTGGAATGGTTTTTCAATATAGTCAACACCACCTAAAGCAAATGCTTTAACTTTATCTATTGTTTCAGATAGAGCACTAATAAAAATAATCGGCACATCCTTTAACTTTATATTTGATTTAAATTTTTGGCAGACTTCAAATCCGTTCATTCCAGGCATGGTTATATCCAAAAGTACTAAATCCGGCACTTTATTTTCAGCCGCTTTCAGTGCTATTTCTCCACTTGGAACAGGACGAACTTCGTACCCTTTTGATCTAAGAAGATCTGATAAAACATTGAGATTTTCAGGTGTATCATCCACTATTAGAATACTAGCTTTCTTGATTATGCTATTTAAAGTTTTCACTTTATTACCCTCCGATTCATAATGCATGTAATATATACCCATTTATTATAAATCTAATCCATTAGAAAATAATTCCATCAGTATGTCATATTTAAAATTACTTGCAGAATCCTTTAACCATTTTGCTGAATCAGAAGAAATGTCAACAGCTTTATCTATAAGCTCAATTAATAAATCCAATTGTGCATTTATTGTGGCTTCATACATTTCTTTCAGTAATTCATTTGGTATGAGCTTAATCGCAGTTTCTTTTTCTTGGTCATTAAGTACGTGTTCAATTTCAACATCATCATCAAAAATATATTCTACATCTAGTAAATCTGCAATTAAATCAAATATTTCGTTCATTTTAAATGGTTTTCTGATGTAACCTTCAATACCGTACGCTTCTAACTCTCTTATGTCTTCTCCAAAAGCAGTAGCTGTACTCATAACAATTTTTGTACTTTGCTCATTATGGTGTTGTTTTATTTCTTTTGCTGCATCATAGCCATTCATAATAGGCATTTTCATATCCATAAAAATCAAGTCTGGATGCCAACTTTTAAATTTCTTTATTGCATCTTGTCCATTAGTTGCTTCTTGCACTAAGAAACCAATTGGTATTAATAGATCTGATAAATACAATCGATTTTCCATAATATCATCAACTATCATTATTTTCTTCGGCGTCCCATCTGATATGACTTTTAATACATTTTTAGTACTTATTTTTGTAATCATATTATCTTTATGACCTTCTTTTATTTTAATATACATTTTGAAACAACTGCCATGACCCAACACGCTTTTTGTTGTAATGTCACCATCTAATAAATTTGAAAGTTGTTTACTTAAAGCAAGACCTAAGCCAGTTCCACCTCCCTGGATACCTGATTCAGTTTGTTGGAAAACCTCAAACAATTTATACATTTCCTCCTCTGATATTCCTTCTCCAGTATCTTCAACTTCAGATATAAAGTAATACTCACCATTTATTAGCTCAGTTTTAGCTCTGACTGCAATACCACCTTCATTAGTAAATTTTACAGCATTACTGAGTAAGTTAAAAAATATCTGTCTGAGTTTGCCTTCATCAGTTTCTATAAATTGCAGCAAAGCATCATCTTCTTCAAAAATAAGTCTGATATTTTTAGCATCAGTTTGTGTTCTGAACATATTCTGAATATCCTGTAGAAAATAATGTAAATCAAATGTTTTATTATTGATACTTACACTCCCCGCCTCAATTTTTGAAATCTCTAATATATCGTTAATGAGAGATAATAAATGTTCACCACTACGATTAATGATATTCAACCTTTCGGCTTGTTTTTCTGACATTGCTGGATCCTTTAACATCAATTGAGCAAACCCAAGAATTGCATTCATCGGCGTTCTAATCTCATGCGACATATTTGCTAAAAATGTACTTTTTGCTCGATTGGCTTGCTCAGCTACATCTATTGCTTTTTCAAGTTCATCTTCTAATCTAATTCTTTCATTTATCTCATCCTTCAAACTATTGTCAATTCGAATTAGATCCTCATTTTTTGAAATAACCATTTCATAAGTTGTTAGTAAAAAGTTCATAAGTTTTTGTGGTTCTGAATCTATTTTATATCTTTTTTTTCTAAAATCGATATTTAAACTAATTTTTTGGTTACCAAATTCGTTTATCTGTAAAAAGTTAATCTTATTTAAACAATTTAAAATGAGTTCATCTTTACAACCTTTTTCTAAAAAATAATCAGCTTTACACTCTAATCCAAATAAAACATCTTCGGAACTTGATAAAGACGTTAATAATATCACAGGAATTTCTTTAAGTCTTTTATTACTCTTAACGATTTTGCACAATTCATACCCATTTAGGTTTGGCATCATCACATCACTAATAATAACTTTTGGAAGAAATTCTGCTAACTTTTTAAGCGCAGTCACACCATCACATGCTACTTCAACTAAAAAATCATTCCTTTCAAGTAGATACTTTAACTTTTCAGCTTGAGTTAAACTATCTTCTACTATTAAAATTTTATCAACAGTTTGACCACGGTTAAGCATAAACGTCCTCCTCACTTAAACACACACTTGCTTTATTGCTATTGCAATTTGTTTTGGATTTAGTATAAAATCTACACAATTTAATAACTCAGCCTCTCTAGGCATACCATAAACAACACAACTGGCTTCATCTTGAATGATTGTCATAGCACCAAAATCATGCATCATTTTCAATTCATTTGCACCATCTCTACCCATACCTGTAAGTAAAACACCTATTGCATTTCTTTTATAAACTTCAGATACGGACTTAAATAATTTTGATACTGTTGGTCTTAAATCATTGATTGCCACTTCTCTACTCAGCAGGATTTTTCCTTCACTACCTACTCGAATATGATAGCCATCTGGTGAAAAATAAACAACACCAGGTTTCATAATTTCGTAATTATATGCAAGTTTTACAGTTAAATCTACTTTTGAGTTAAGCCATCTCACAAAACTTTCAATAAAGCCAGTTGCCATATGTTGTACAATAACTATTGGCACTGGTAAATCACTTGGTAATGATTCTAAGATCCTTTCGATTACAGTCGGGCCACCTGTTGACGCACCTATGGCTATCAAATTTATTTTTCTGTAAACATTTTTATAATAAATTAGATTGGACTTAATCTTAAGCGGTTTCTCTTTATTTCTCCATTTTCTTACAGTCTTTATTTCACTCATCAGCTTAATATACTTAATAAGTTCACTTACTTCCTTATCATGTTCAATATGATCTATGCTATGAGGTTTTTCTACAATCATAAGCGCCCCAGCCTCCATGGCTTTATAAGATAACTGAATATCGTCATCACTAAAAACACAAGTTATGATTATAATTGGTACTGGTGTTTTGGACATAATCTCAGCAGTAGCTTCAAAACCATCAATATCAGGCATATGAATGTCCATCAATACTACATCAGGTTTTATAGTCCCTACCTGTGCTATTGCATCTTTCCCATTTACTGCTATACCAATAACCATAATGTCTGAGTCTTTTTCTATAACATATGTTAGCTGTTCACGAATTATTTTAGAATCATCTACAATAAGTACATTTATCATATTTACTCCTCTTTAATAATTAAACGATTTAATATTTCTAATAAGTTACTTTGGTCAAAGCTACTTTTCACAATATATGCATCTGCTCCAACATCGATGCCTTTCTCTTTGTCAGCCCTAGATGCTAATGCCGTTACTAAAATAACTGGTGTATCACTGTAATTAGCACTAGAACGTATATTGGCTGTTAATTCAAATCCATTCATTCTTGGCATTTCAATATCTGAGACCACCGCATCAAATTGTCTTTCCTTAAAAATACCATATCCATCTGCACCATCAACTGCTGTTGTAACATCAAAACCAGCAGTTTCTAAAATATTTTTCAGCAATGTTCTCGTTGTAATAGAATCTTCAGCAACTAAAACAGAATAACGTTTTGTTTGAATGTCTGACTCTTCAGAAGAGACACCGATGCTTGAAGTGAATGAAACTTTAATTGCCGATTTCATTAAGTCAGAAACATTAATTATCGGCACCGCTTTACCAGTACCTAAGACTGTTGCTCCAGCTATATTATTAACTCTAGATAAAAGTTTTCCTAAATTCTTAAACAATACTTCTTGTTCATTTAAAACCCGATCAACACTAATTGCCATTTGAATGCCACCATCATTTAAGATAATAGCTTGTACATACTCACTGTTTTCATAATCAGACTGTTCTAATTGAAGTATATTTCTAAGTGGAACAAGTGATGTCACTTTATCATTAAGAACAATAGTTTCTTGATTTTCAACCGTTTTAATATCTTTTGTTTTTACTCGCACGACTCGTTGTACATACATCGTTGGAACAACAAAGGTTTGCTGACACACCTCTACTAGAATCCCCCTTAGAGTTGCAATAGTTAAAGGAATTACAATGTGAAAACAGGTACCTTCATTTGGTTTTGATTCGAACGAAATAGTACCACCTAACTTTTCAACTTTTTCTCTAACAATCGCTAATCCAAGTCCATGGCCTGATATTTTACTGATTATCGGACTTGTTGAAACACCCGATTGGTAAATAAAAGATACAATTTCTTCATCTGTCATTTTATCGATTGCAGCTTTGGGAAAAGCACCGTATTTATAAGCTGCAGTTCTTACATCTTCTAAATTAATACCAGCCCCATCGTCAGATATAATAATTTCTACCATTTGATTTTTAGGAAATACTTCTATTTTTACTAACCCTGTTTCGGGTTTGTTTTTTTTGATTCTATCTTCCGAAGTCTCAATACCATGATCGACGCTATTTCTGATTAAATGGATAAACGGATCTTTAATTTCTTCTAATATTCTTCGATCAATCTCAATCTCTCCACCCTTTAAATCTAACTGTACTTTTTTACCGCTTTCATTTGCAATATCTCTAACAATTTTAGGAAACAATTCGAATATCGATGAAAAAGGAAACATCATTACTTTTTTCATGTCATCTAGGAGATTATCAACCATGCCATCTAATATCTGACTATCTTTCTCAGAATTTATTTTGAAATCAACATACTGCTCCTTTAATGATTTCAAGAACCCATTATTCCAGTCTAAAAAACCGATTACTTTATCGACTGAATGTTGTTTCTGATGCCTTCTATCTGACCGATTGTCTATTTCAACAACAGATGAATTCAACTTTAAAGAATTGATTATCGGTAATATCTTCGACCACTCTTTCTTCCACACTTCAAATTTCAAATTAGTTGATTTTATATTAAGTGTGCGTTGGTTTGCAGCTAATTTAACCGACAACATCTCTTCGGATTGTAATAGGACAGTAGATAATCTAGATGCAGAAACCCTTACTTTATCATGTCCAATGTTTACTTTTATTGCTGGCTCAACAAGACCTACCTGATCAACGATCGGTATTTCGTCTTCTTTAATTTCGTGGTTCTCAGTTGCTTCTTTTAAATAAGAATTTTTAGAATCAAAACTCATCTGACTTTCAAAGGACTCAAAATCGACTTTCTTCTGCGGTTCTATTTTTTTGCCACCTTTAATATCCAACGACAATTTTATTTTATTTAAGTCATTAATAAAAGTGTTCATTTGAATAGTTTGTTCCTTAGATAACTTTTGATCCAAAGCAAGTAACCTTTCTCCTAAAAAATCACTTACTTTTAAGAAAAGGTTAAAGTGTTGTAGAACAGGAATCAAGGCTTTCTTTTTTATCAAACTGAAAACACTTTCTAAAGCTTGACATACAGATTCTATTTCCGTTTGATCGACTGCTCTTGATGCGCCTTTTAAACTATGTATTTCTCTAAAAATGATTTCAATTAACTCATCATGTCTTTCTAAGTCTTCTAAACTCTCAAGTTCAATGAGGGTATTTGTCATTGTGTTCAAATGCTCATCTGCTTCGATTAAAAAAGTGTCAAGAAGGTGTTTTCTGAATTTATCATCGTTGTTCATACTGTTCCTCCCCTATTTTCATATACTTTATTTCGTCACTTTAAAGCGTTCAACTGTATGTTTAAGTCTCTGACCCAAATCATGTAAATTCTGCACTGTAGATTCAACCTGTCGTGTACCCGTTACATTTTGTTCACTTGCTTTTCTAATACTATCCATTGCCATAGCGATTTGATCCATTCCAGTCATCTGTTGTTGACTTGTAACTGATATTTGTAATGCAGATTGTGCTGCATTTTCAATGTGATCAGCCATTTGTCTGATGGTTTCTCCCGCTTCTTTAGATTGGACCACTCCAAGTTCTACTGCTTTGCTGCCCTGTTCTGTAGCCATAACAGCAGAATTTGTCGCTTTCATAATATCGTTTAGGATTGATCGAACTTGTCCAGTTGCTTCTTTTGATTGTTCTGCAAGTACTTTAACTTCTTGAGCTACAACAGCAAAACCTTTACCTTGATCACCTGCTTTTGCCGCTTCAATAGCAGCATTTACAGCAAGCAAATTGGATTGTTCTGCCAAATCATTAACTGATGCAATAATTTCTCCTATTGCCTGACTTTGTTCAGATAATCTAATAAGACTTTGTGCTATGGATTCAACTTGTTCTTGTATGCGAGTCATACCGTATATTGATTTCTCTACTGCTTTAATCCCATTTTCAGCTATTGATACGGTATCTTGAGTTGCTTGAGAAACAATCTTCACTTTATCATTAGCAAGTAGTGAACTTTGTTTAACTTCATCAACAGATGCAGACGTTTCGTTAATTGCTGATGCTGTTTCAGTAGCACTTGATGCCACTTGAGCAGTAGATGCCATAATCTCACTTGATGCTGATGCAATAACATTTACACCTTCCATTATCTCACTTGTAATACCTCTTAAAGAGCTTACCATCATTTCAAGTGCGTTACCCATCACATCATTATCAGATTTTGGATTTACAGCCACAGCTAAATTCCCTATTGCAATTTGATTTGCAATTTCAGCAAGTTGTATTAAACTATCCACCATCTTATAAAGTGCATTTCCCATAACATCGTCATCGGATTTAGGTTTAAATGTGATAGATAAGTCGCCCGTCGCAATGCGGTCAGCCACAACTGCCATGTCTTTTAAACTAGCAACCATATCAGATAAAGCATTTCCCATAATATCTTTTTCTGATTTTATATTCACTTTAATGTTAAGATCACCATCAGCTATTTTTGACGCGATTTCTGCTGAAGCAGATAACGATTCTATCATTTCAGAAAACGCAACCGATAACAGACCAATTTCATCGGTTCTATTGCTAAAAGTGACATCACCTGACAAGTCACCATTTGATATCATATTAGCTAATACCATTGTTTCTTTTAACGGTATTGTTATATTTCTTGTAATCACAAAACTTACACTTATCAAAACAACAAATGCGATAACTATACCGCTAACTATGAATTTTATTGCATTTGCAGCATCTTCTTCAGCACTACTGGACTGTGTTTCTAATTGTGCGTACAGTATAGTTTGCATTTCATCTATATGAGCACGTATGTCATCCATGACCGATTTTCCTTCGTCAAAATTACTTGTATCTTTGACACTTTCATAACCCAGTTCTCTTCGCAAATCTATAACGCTTTCTAATAATGCAATTTCCTGAGTAACCAAATTCTCCACATCTTCAAATATTGATTTTAATTGCATATCATGTGAAACTAAACTTCTAACAAGTTTAAGATTGTCATCTATTTCATTTCTACCTAAATTGAATGGCTCTAAATACTCATTAGAACCAGTTATAACATAACCTCTTTGCCCCGTTTCCATATTCGTTAAATCCAAAATAACATGTGTCAACTCATCAATTTCGTCATATGTTGCATTCACTTTTGTTGCATCTACTCTTAAATGGTCAATATTTTGATAAGCGATTGCACCAATAATAAGTAATATTGCTAACGCAACCATGTATCCGATTGTTATCTTCTTACTGACATTCCATTTCATTTATTACCTCCAAACCATATTGATATATACTTAAGCTGTCCTATAATATATCTACACTTCATCATGTACAATTAAATTTTTATTCTCAAGTAACTTATTACCATCTAAAATAACCAACCTATCATTCGTAACACCTTTAAGAAAATCTAAATGTATACCCGTTAATGTAGGTATTGACGTTTGTATCGAATCAATCATTACTTTTTTCACACCTAAAATTTGATCTGCTAATATACCAAATTCCATGGTTTCGTTATGAACAATGATTGCCTTATTAGAATCAACAATACCCGGGTCAGGTAAATCGAAGAATACTTTAAAATCAATAACCGAAACTATCTTCCCTCTAATATTCATGATGCCAAATATATATGATGGTGTACAAGGGATTGTTGTATAGTCATTAAACGGATGTACTTCATCCACAAAAGACGTTTCTATAGCGTACCGTTCACCTGCTAAAACAAACTCTGTCACTTCAATGTATTCTAATTCCCTATTTTGATCACTTAGATCTTTACTTAAAGAAATTGCTCTCTCTTTTAATATATGTTCTTGTTCCTCAATAGATTTTTTCGTTCGTGTATCATTTTGAGTGTGTTCGTTCAAGTTCATAATTCACCTCCCATCATGCATTTGTATCAATTGTCGATTGAATGATTTCTCTAAATCGACCAGCAGATAAACCGTCCGCTTCTGGTATAACCGCATTTTCTTCCAAGTTTTCAATCAAAGATAGCGCACTATTAAAATACATTTGAGCAGCTTTTTTATCGCCCTTTTGAGTAAAAATATTACCCAATGTAAAATATGCTACAATAAAGTTCTGGTTAATATATATTGCATTTTTTAATGATTTTATGGCATCCTCTTCTAGGTTTTTTTCAATTAATATGACCGCTTTCAGATAGTGTAAAACATCATCCAATTTGTCAATTGTTAATCCGGATTCTGCATAATTAAGTGCTTCTCCTAATTTTCCTTTATTGGCAAGTATCCTACAGATAAGTCCGATAGCCTTCGTATCATTTGGTGTATGAACTAGAAATTCTTTTAATTCTATATAAGCTTCATCGTAGAAACCTTTATGATACAACTCTTTAGAAACATCAAAAGTCTTATTTATTTTAATCGGTCCTGATAATCCTGGTTTCTTTATTGGATTTAATCTACTTATTTTGTGTTTTATTGGTGAAATCATTTTATGTATAGATTGTTTATTCACAGTTTCTTTTTTATTTCTATAGCATATAACACCTGGTCTATTTTCAATATGTAACTGTTTAAATATACTATTTGAACTTTCGCACGCACTTACAAATAACCATGCGTCTTTGTTCATTGATAAACTTAATCTATCAACAATGGAACGAGCTGTATCAGGTTTAAAGTACATCAATACATTTCTACAGAAAATAATATTCATCGCATTGGTATCATTTATCATTGAAGGATAGTGATCCTCAGCTAAATTCAAATATGAAAACTCAACCATTTTTTTTATTTCCGGTTTAACTTCATAATGACCTTTAACAGTTTTATTAAAGTAGTTATCTTTAATCCAACTCGATGTACTTCTAAACGACCATTCAGAATACACACCTTTTTTGGCTTTGGTTAATGAATTGTGATTAATATCAGTCGCCAAAATAGTTATATCATATCCTTCTAATTTTTCACGCATTTTATATAGTAACATAGCGATACTGTATGGTTCCTCACCAGTTGAACATCCAGCACTCCATATACGAATATGTTTTTTCCCTATAGGTGCAGTACGCATGAGTTCAGGAATAATATCATGCTCTACAACAGCAAAACTCGCACTCTCTCTAAAAAAATACGTTTCTCCAATTGTAAGGTAACCAACCATCAGCTCTAACATTTTCTGATTAAACGGGGTTGTAATAAACCAATTTACAAATTCATCTAATGTTGCATATCCTAAATCATTTGAAGCTTTGGAAATAGCATGTTCTAACTTGTGCCAATTCTCACGAGGAAAGTATAAACCCATTCTAGTTGATATGATTATGCTCATCTCGTTTAATAAACGATCGCTCAGCTTATGCTTCAAAATATCCATCACCTCTCAAATCATCCATTATGTCTATATCAGTAGGTGAAATTAAATTCTCTGGATAGTTTAAAAGTATTATGCCATCAGATAATTTAAGCACACCGGTAAAATGAGACTCCCCAATATTTACATCACTGATCACCGTTATTTCATTTTCATCACATGGTGTCACTTCACGTACGTTGTCTACAATTAATGCGGTATAATGACTATCATGTAGCATAATTACCAAGTGATCATCTATAGTTACATTTCTACTTTCAAATCCAAATTTTACTCGCATATTAACCACAGGTATTATTTCCCCACGAAAATTTATGATGCCATATATAGATGATGGTGTCCCTGGAATAGTTTGAATTTCAACCATTCTTACAACAATTTCGATGTCCTCTACGGGTAGTGCAAACTGTTGATTATCAAGTGAGAATATCAAAAAATCTTTTGGCTTTTTACTTTTTTTATTAGACATCACAACCTCCAATTATTGAGAAATTAAGCGAAATTTTCTATGAACTTTTACAGAATCTAACTAATTAAACATCATTTATCTTATACCTCGTAATAGCTGAATTACTCATAATTTTCTAAATAGCATAGCCAATATAATAATTTGCTATTTAGTACTCTACTTATGCAGTTGCTAAGATGATCAATTTCAAATACTTGTTTTAACACTATGAATCCCCCCCTATTCTTAAAAATTAACTTATTGAAAACTAATCCAAGCTGAAAATAATATAGTAAAGTGAATAATATTAGCTTTTCTAGTCTAAAATGATGCTATTTCAGGATCTTGTATATAAAACCTTTTATATAAATAATCTCTAGTAAATTACTAGAAGATTTATAGCGATTATTCTTATAAGTTTCTTAATCAGTAGGGTTTTTTACTAGTTTATCTGAAAACTTTTTTTAAACTTTTAGATGTAGTTTAGAAAATATTTAGAATTTAGTCGTATAATTTAGTTAAATACAATATTAGGAGGGGAAATATGTTAGAACAAACAAGTAAAAATAAAAAAATGATTTTATCAACCTTATGGATCGTTGTTATGATGAATATGATATTTGCTGATATTCTCGGTTTTATGCTTCCAGGTGCTTTAGCAGAAATCATGACAGGATATGGTGGCTCTGTTAAACTCACTCAAGGTGCAATGCTCATCGCAGCACTATTTTTAGAAATACCCATTGCAATGATCTTCTTATCCAAAGTACTTAAACACAAAACTAACCGCTTATTAAATATCATAGCAGCAAGCATCACTATTTTATTTGTTGTAGGTGGTGGTTCATTAACACTTCACTATATATTCTTAGCAGGAATTGAGGTCATTTGTATGTTGGCCATCATCATTTTATCTTGGAAATGGAAAGAATAAACTAATCATATGATTGAAAACACTCACTCAAGTGGGTGTTTTTTTTGCTCACTATACAGTTAATTTCAATACTTCACATATATGACAATA
>LGOV01020252.1_pt5 | contig 11787 bp, 14 predicted proteins | sample 469881 | NCBI WGS metagenome assembly LGOV01 (sample SAMN03857199, study PRJNA290197) | marine sediment metagenome | biome: marine cold seep biome; feature: cold seep; material: marine sediment; isolation source: sample #5579, elevator 3A push core 41 containing 12 cm of sediment... ...
GTGCTGCCAAACTTGCAGGAGGTAAATGATGAGCTTAATTAAATCGCTGCAGGATTTCCTGAAGACATACGACAACATGGAACTTAGAGAGATTCAGAGGCTTATGACGGATACACCATTAAAAGATGCTTCAAGTTATGCCATAGCTCCAACGGGAAACAGCAAGATAGTTGTTGATATTGTAGGCAACAAGACATATCAAAATAATTATGTGTTTTATGCAAAGGAAGCTGCAGCAGACGAGGTGGACAGGCAGGATAATTATGACTTCCTGGAAGATTTCTCAGACTGGATTGAAGAACAGAATGACAATGGGAATTTTCCGGAGTTGCCAGCCAAATATGAAGTTGAAGAATTAGAGGTATCAAACATAATGCTGTTTGATATTGAGGAAGACGGGACCGGTATCTACCAGGTCCAGATACAAATGATTTTTACTAAGATGAAAGGATGATATTATGGGAAAACATAAAAGGTCGCTGTTTGCGATATTTTTAAATACCAATACCAGTGCTTCTCCAGTATGGAATCTGATGGGCAACGGTATTACATCTCAAACTGTCAATTACAACCCTCAGACATCGGAGGAAAACTACATCCACCAGGATAGTGGTACTACTGATGTTGAGAGTTACAAGCCTACGATTCCGACTCCACAGACTGCAATGTCAGGGGATTCGGTTTTTGCTTTTGTTGATAATTTGAGAAAGAACAGAGCAGTTCTTGAGGATGCCAGGGCAGATGTTGTTTTGGTTAATTTGTACGAAACTGCAGTTTCTGGAGCATATCCAGCGGAGAAGAGTGAGTGCTCCATCCAGGTTGATGATTACGGTGGAGAGGGTGGTTCAAGCCTTGCTATAAACTATACAGTCAACCTGATAGGGGATCCTGTAGAAGGAATGTTCAATCCTACTACAAAGGTCTTTACAGCTGACAGCAATCCAGAGCAGCTTGTGACATTTAGTGTTATTGGTACTGCCAGTGCTAGACTTTCTGGTGCTCAGGTAGTTATTAATGGTACCAGCGTTGATACTGATGCAAATGGTATTGCAGATATTCAGCTTGCTGATGGTACTTATGACTACACTGTCATTATGGATGGTTACACAAACGAGACAGGATCAGTTACAGTCAGCGGTGCTGCTAAGTTTGAAGCAGTAAGCATGACAGCAGTTTAATAATTGAGGGCTTTATCTTTGGATAGAGTCCTTTATTTTTGGAGGAAAGAAATGAATATTAATATAAATACTGGGGATATTAGACTCACAGTTAATGATGATGAAAGCAGAGTTATAAAATTTAATCCAAATGACCTGGCATTCATTGAAAGATTCTATGGTTTCGTGATTGAATTTGAAGATATTGAGAATGAGTACAATGACAAGAAGAAAAAGCTTAAGGAAGTTACTGAAGTAGATGATATGGGACTTCCTGTCAATATGCAGGATCATATAAACCTTATGAAAGATACAGGTGAAATGCTGAAAGGTAAGATTGATGATGTGTTTGGCGAGGGAACAAGTAAGGCTGCCTTTGATGATGCAAATACCTTTGATATGTTTGAGCAGTTTATTGATGGAATAACACCATACATCCAGAAGTCACGTGAAGGCAAGATCAAGAAGTACACTTCACCTGCAGGTGTTAATAAAAGGAATGTAATGAAATGATTCTGATTGAGGGATTGCCTGATGCAATCTACATTGAAGAGGAGATATTTGACATCAATGCTGATTATCAAACCAGTCTGAAGATAATAACTGCTTTTGAGGATAATGAGCTTACTCAACATGAGAAATGCATGGTGTTGGTTCAGTTACTCTATAAGGAACAACCTGAAGACATGAAAGAGGCAGTCCTGCAGGGCATTAAATTTCTTGATTGTGGAGAGGAAAGTGGTGAAGGTCAGGCTCAGGAAGAAGTTACCAGGAAGTATTCATTTAAACAGGATGACAGGTATATATTTGCTGCAGTGGACAAGGTCTTGAATGGAAGGTTGAGCAGTGGAGAGTTTGTCCACTGGTGGGAATTTGTAATGGCTTTTATGGAGCTTCCTGAAAAGTGCATGATGAGTCGGTTGATTTATTTGAGGACACAGAAGGCCAAAGGCAAGCTATCAAAAGAAGAAAAGGAACTGTATTTGAGCATGAAGGATATTGTGGATCTTCAGGATGAGTTTTCATCTGAAGAACAGAAAGAGATTGATGAGTTTATGAGGCTCCTGAAAGGAGGGAGTTAATGGTAGCAGGATATGATGGAAGTATAAAGATTAGCACGAAGCTGGACACAAAAGGATTCAATTCAGGTATAAAGCAGATGGATAAGGGATTGAGTGGGCTTTCTGCATCTTTGAAAGGTACTGCAATAATCACCATGCTTGTACTCATCGGCAGAAAGTTGAAGCAAGTAGGAGATGTGTCAACAGAAGCGGCAATGAATTTGAACAATGCAATGGTAGGTCTGAAGAGTATTGTGGAAGGCCAGGGAAGAAGTTTTTCCAAGGCCAATAAGTTCATCAAGGAATTTATTTCTGATGGATTGGTACCGGCAACTGATGCTGTTACAGCATATAAGAACTTGGCCATGCGTGGGTATAGTACGGAGCAGATTGAAAAGACTATGATCTCCATTAAAAATGCTTCAGCTTTTGGCCGTAGTGCTGCATTATCCATGGGTGAAGCTGTCAGGAGTGCAACAGAAGGTTTGAGGAATGAAAATTCAATCCTAGTTGATAACTCTGGTGTTACAAAGAACGTTTCTATGATGTGGAAAGACTATGCAAAGAGCATTGGAGTTGGAGTTAACAGTCTGACTAAGCAACAGAAGATACAAGCTGAAGTCAATGGAATCATGGAAGAGACAAAGTTTCAAACTGGAGATGCTGCAAAGATTGCTGACGGCTATTCAGGTCAATTGATGAAGATGGGATTTAATTTCAACAATTTGAAAATAGCAATTGGTAATGCTTTGATTCCCATGGCAAGAGCTGTGTTACCTAGTATAAATGCCATCATTAGTGCATTGACTAGGCTTGCTAATGTATATGCTCAGGTATCTACAGCTATTTTTGGAAGACTTGCTGATGATCAGGAAAAGATGGCTGATTCAGGTAATGCTGCAGCTGAAGCTCAGACAGATCTTGCTGAGGCAACTACTGAAGCTGGTAAGGCTGCTAAGAAGGCATTATCCAGTTTTGACGAGTTGAATATATTGACTGAAAGTACTGCAGATAGTGCAGGCAGTATTGCTGATGATTTGATACCAGATATTCCGGAAGTTGAAACTGTTGGTGGGGAGATATTCGGAGGGGTGACAGTCAATCCTGCCATCCAGGAATTCTTTAATGAGATCAAGGAAGATGTTTCACCATATATGGATAGACTCAGAAAATCTGTTGGAAGGTTATCTGATAGCTTCAGCAATTTCAAGAGTTCCCCAGGTGTGCAGTTCATACTTGGATGGTTCAAGAAATTATTGAAGTTCCTGATTACAAAGGCATGGACATCATCGATAACAGGCCTTTGTGGGTTGTTGGATATTTTAAGTGGTGCACTTGATTTTCTAGGTGGATTATTGACTATGGTTGTTGGAGTGCTTACTGGAGATTTCGATATAGCTTTTGAAGGACNNGTGGTTGATGGTTTTTGGAAAATGGTTGAAGGATTGGGAGTCATTATTGAAGCTATTTTGATAGATTTACTGGGAAAGGATGCTGTTGAAGGATTAAAGGAATTTGTTGATAAATGGGGTGTGATTATTGCCGGATGGTGGATTTATTATGTGTCCCCGTGGTTCACAAAGGAAAGGTGGTTGCAGCTCTTTGATGATGTTAAAGCAGGAATAAGTATGGGCTGGAAGCTGATAAACATAGCCTGGAACCTTAATAGCATAGCATGGTGGGCAAAGACGGTTACACCTTGGCTTTCAAGATGGAAGTGGTTCAGAGCTATGACTGGAGTTAAGGACGGTATTGTGGCTGGATTCAAGAGTGCTCTTGATGAAGCAAGGGTTCTGTTTAATAAGTTGATTGGTTGGATTAATGGAAAGGCGAATATTAGTTGGGAAGGATTAAATATTGGTGGAAAACAATTGATTGATCCTGGTAATGTTCAGCTTTTTAACATACCACCAATTCCTAAGCTTGCAACAGGAGCTGTAATTCCACCAAATAGTGAGTTCATGGCCATACTTGGAGACCAAAAGTCCGGAAGGAACATCGAGACACCTGAAGGTCTGTTGAGACAGATATTCAGAGAGGAAAGTGGCAACTCTGAAGTTCTTTATGCGCTGAAAGATATTCTTACAGCTATAAGAGAGGGCAAGGTCATCGTAGTAGACAAGCAGGTGTTTGCAAAGACTGTTAATAGTTCTCAGAGTTCTAGCTTCAGGAAGTCTGGAAAGACTACAATACCGATATAGGAGGACAACATGGATGCTACATTTAAAATAGGAGAGGTTGAATTTATAAGCTACTTGAGGGAAGGTGGGATCAAGTGGTCTAGGAATGATCTGGACAGTGAAGAGAGCGGACGTACTCTTGATGGTACCATGCACAGATCCCGTATTGCTCAGAAAAGAAAATTGAGTGTGAATATGAAGAAGTTAACACTGAGTGAACTTACAGCGGTGACAGCTGCTCTTCAGCCTGATTTTGTGGATGTGACTTATGTAGATCCAGAACTTGGATCTGTGACAAAGACTTTCTACGGATCATCAGTTGATGCTACAACACAAAAATTTAGAAACGGTGAAGTGTACTGGGAGAATACCTCTTTTTCACTGATTGAAAGGTAGGTGTGCAGATGCAGACCACAAGCGCATTATGGAAGAGTTATCAGGCTCTTCCTTCTAAACAATATGAATATAAGGTTGTCATTGGTACAGATGAGTATCTCAATGAGGATCTCTTTAGTATGTCATCAGAGCGGCAGCTGTGTGATGATTCGGTCTTTGCTCTGGGGAATGTATTCTCGAGAAAATTGAATCTGGCTATCAAGCAAAAGGCAACAGCAATTGCAAAGATGTCCAATGTAGATCTCTACATCCGGATGAATGGGGACAGTGGACCTACAGAATGGCTTCCCCAGGGAAAGTTCTACATTGATACCAGGAAGAAGTCGGGACTGGCCACGGTGCTTGAGTGTTATGACAAGGTCCTTATGATGGAGAGTTCTTTTGCTATTGAAGGGGAGTCTCTATCATATCCCATGGCCATGTCTGATGCAGTTAGTACAATCTGTACTAGGTTGAGTCTTACTTTTGCTAACCCGTCGGCCATCCAGTCCGGATTCAATATCGAGTATCCGAATGACCTGACCATGAGGGAAGTACTTGGATACATAGCTGATGCNNCGATGCAGGAGAGCTGCAGCTGGTGATTCCTGTTAATGGTACCTCTGTTGCAACAGGATACTATGTTAATCTATACGATGACAACGACCAGCAGACCTTTGATAAGGTCATTATGTACTACAACGATACTGATGGCTTTGAGTCCGGCACAGGTACCAATGAGTTTGTAGACAATAACCTTTGGGCTACACAGGCCATAGCGGATCATGTGCTTTCTGTTCTTACTGGCTATACTCACAAGCCTTATACAGGGACAAGGGTGTATGTGGATCCGGCAATAGAGCTTGGTGATACAGTGACTCTTGGTGGTGTCGATTATGTACTGTTCAATGCGACAATTACATATGGTGGAAATGTGGTAATGGATATTGGTGCTCCAGGTGAGACTGAGCTTAATCATGAGTATCCTTACGTGGGCAGTTATTCGAAAGCAATCAAGAATAAGGTGACTCTGGGGGCTGCCTACTATGGTACTACTATTACCAGGGAAGACGGTCTGAAGATAACCAGGTCGGATGGGGTTAGTGAGACGACTATCAATTCTGATAAGTGGGAAGTGCTTGTCAATGGCGTCAGGAAGCTTTATGCGGATTATACGAATGATAAATTGGTCTTTGATGGTACTTTGTCTGCAGATGTTATTCAAGCTTTGGGTGCTGTTTTAACCCCATTCTTGTATGCTGGAAAGGCAAATATAGCAGAACTGACAGTCGATGAGATGAACACCGGCGATAAAGTAGCGAAATATCTGGCAAGCAATACTGATGATGTGAACTACATCAAGATTGATGATCAGTATGTTGAATTCATTACTGCCAGTACAGATGGTGCATCAACAGAGCAAGTAAAGAATAGAGATGGAAACAACCTATATTGGATGGATGACACTCATGTAGCCGTCACAACAGATACAACAGCCTACCCGGTAACTATCTATGTTTATACCGAAACTGTTAAAGCAGCCATCAACTTTGAGCTGGATGATGATGGCGAGACCTATGTTCCCAAGATTATTATGGGTGCCGGTGATGGTGTTACGGACAAGTCCGGTAAAGGATATATCTACAAGAATACCGAAGGTCTGATAATGGAGTATTACAGCCAGAATGATGAGTTACTGAGACGGATAGGACTCACGGATGCTGGGATAACAATAACTCCTAAGATTTTCAGTATTGAGAGTGTTTCCAACTCAACTGCGGTTGCAGCTACAACAGAGGTTACTTTAGATGGATTTGATATTGACTTTACGGAGGATACAAAGGTAGCCTTTACAGCTCATATGGATATAACACCTTCCGTCACTATGGATTTAACTGTTAAGGTGAGAGTAGATAGTATTGTGCAGAAACAAACTGTATTTCATTTTGCAAATACAAGTAAGGATGGACGAACTTTTTCGGGAGAGATAGAAGGGATAGAGGAAGGAACCAAGACAGTAGATATAACAATAACACCAAGTACTGGAACAGCTAATATTTCATCTGGGGGATATCAGTTAACCTTAACTGTTTTAGGTATCGTGGCGGCAGCTGCACCCCCTTCTAATGACCCTACAAAGGGATATGCAATAGGAGGTACAACAAATATACCATCATTTGCGAGGCTTACAGATAATGATGAGTATGAACCTATTGGTGATGTGTGGACTGGTAAAGCTAACATGGTTAGTCCTGCAAGAAGATTTTTTAGAGCATCAGCAGTACTAGGAAAGGCCTATGCTTATGGTGGTGACTCTGGGTCCTACCTATCTGATTGTGATGAGTATGACCCTGTAGGTAATAGCTGGGCATCAAAAGCTAATATGCCTTTTACCAATTACTATATGGCAGCTTCTACTCTTTTGGAAAGAGGATATGTATATGCAGGATATGCCGGGGCTAAGTCAACCGTTTGTTGGGAGTATGAGCCACTAACTAATATTTGGAGTACAAAAACTTCTATGCCATCTCCAGCAAGATATCAGCACGATGGATGTACTATATCAGACAAAGGTTATGTATTTTCAGGAAACGACGGCTCAGTTACACCCGAAACAGATGAGTATGATTCTGTGGGGGATTCTTGGGCAGGTAAAGCTGATATTATAAGTCCCTCTCGGTTCCAACATGGAGCCTTTAATATTGGTGCTAAAGGATATGTAGTAGGAGGATATGGTGGGGCAACACTTGTAGATAATGATGAGTATGATCCTGTAGGTAATAGTTGGGCTGTTAAAACCAATACACCTACACCTGGTAGGCGATTTATGGGACCTGCATCCATTCTAGGTAAGGGATATATATTTGGTGGAGATGCAGGAAATCCCAGATATGATGATAATGATGAGTATGACCAAGAAACAGATGTGTGGATTAGTAAGGTTAGTTTACCAAGTCCAGTCAGAGATGCACTAGCATCAACAGGAATATAGGAGGATAGAATGAAAATAGAAGCAAGAGTATATTATGAGATTTTAAAGCAGCACCCAAATGTGCAAGCGTCAGATGTAGCAGGATTTATGACAACAAAAGACTATGACGCAAAAGTCGAGACGATCAAAGAACAGATTTCGACAAAGCAGGAAAAGGATATAACAACATTTATCAGAACTCGAAACGGAAAATCAAAAGATATACTGAGACAGAACATTCAAGATTTAGATGACATACCTGTAATAATTCAGGAATGGGCTGATAAAAGAGCTTTTGATTCTATGTTAAATAATTGTCTGGAATATGTGTATGACAAGGAAGTTGAACGAGGTGCTGTATGATAGGTGTTAATGAACTGCTGGTAGATCACCAGCTGTATCACTCAGATTTCCAGATGGATCATTTCATAACCATAAGGGCTGGGGGAACTGTCTATGGTCAGTACAAGCAGGCTCTCCGAGAACTAGACAAGAGAAAGAGAGGGCTGAAACAACTGTATTCTGAAAAAGCGCTTCTACAGATAGATATTGATGAACTTGATTATCTGATTAACAAAGCTGAAGATTCTGATATTGCTGAGGTTGACTATGAGCTTGAGAGGAACAGAGTCAAATGTGGCCAGAAGGTCATGACTATGGAAGACCTGGACAGAAACATTAAGGACACTGAAAGGGAGTTTGTGAGGTTCTATTCACAGGCTGCTAGTCTGAAGGAACAGATTGGAGAGTTAACGCCGGAGAGAAGGAAGCAGCTGGATGAAGAAATGTGGGCTTTCAACTTGAAGAAGCTATCTGCAATGGATGTTGCTACAACTGGGAATGTGCAGAAGAATACTCTGGAGCTTATTATGGCTGCACCAATGGAGATTAGAATGAAGACTCTTGAGGATTTAAAGCCTCAAAACAGAAAGGCAATACTTGAATGGCTTGAGCAATCACATGAACAGGCTTTTGAGGTGAAAGAACTTTTGGATGTGCCGGTTCAGAAACTACTTGAGGGGGATTGAAGATGACAGAGTATTTTATAAAATTAACAGCTGATAATAAACCGATTTGGGCAGTTGTTCTTAGTGCAATACATTACGGGATGTTTCCGGAAAGGTGTTTTGAGACTGCAGCAATGGCAGTGGTAGTAGCCATTGTTTTGGATATTTTCAGTAAGTATCTTGCTTTGGCCAAAGGCGCCGGTGGTTTATGGAAGGCGATCAAGAAGAGAGATATATCATCCAACAGCCTTTGGCAGGGTACCAGTATAAAGGTTATTTCATATTGTGTGGTGTTCATACTTGTAGGACTTTCATACAGGGTGACATTTTTTACCCAGGTTAGTGTCTTCATGGCAACAGTAGTCTATACTGTTGTTTTTTTACGGGAAGCACAGAGCATCCTGGAAAACCTGTGTGATGCAGGCGCTGATCTTCAGTGGTTGCTCATTTGGACCAGGAAGAAGGAGAAGCAGATACTGGAGGATGATTCGAAGGTAACATCTACAGAAAGCGTGGAAGACNNGAAGACTATGAGAAACGAGTATAAGGTTACAGAGAATCTTCTGACTATAAACAAGTTTTCAAGACCGGGAACGAAGATTAATCCTATCAAAGGCATAGTGATTCACTGGGTGGCCAACAGGAATAGCACGGCCATCCAGAATAGGAGCTATTTTGAAAACAGAAAATACGGCAAGACGAGATACGGATCAGCACATGAAATCATAGACTTGGACGGGGACATTGTGAAGTGCATCTCTGATGATGAGGTTGCCTATCATGTAGGAAGTCCGGAACCATACACTGAGGATGCTCTTAAGTACTTGAGCAGCTATCCTAATGACTGTACTTATGGTATTGAATGCACTCATGTTGACTGGTATGGGTCCATGTCTCCGGAGACCTATGATTCACTTGTAACCAGGTGTGCTGCATTGATGGTGAAGTTCAATCTGACCAGATCTATTAAACCTCTATGGTTACATCAGGAGGTTGTAGGATGGAAACCATGTCATAAGTGGTTTTACGAAAACCCGGAAGAATGGATCAAATTCAAAGCATTAGTTTATAGGAGGTGCAAGATTTTGGAAGGATTACAACTGGAACACGAATGGCAATGGAAGCTGCTGCATCAGAATCTGAAGGCATTAAGGGAGGAAGGAGTGCTTAACAGCAAGGACTGGGAAGAGAAGGCACTCAAGAAGGATATATCAGTCCACGAGTTGACGTGGCTGAACACAATAAGCTTGAAAAGGCTAATGGTTAAGGAGGTTTAGGTTATGAGTGATTTTACGTATGAAGTATTGAAGATAGTGATAATGTTCCTGGGGGTGGTGCTTACTTATAAGGTGGTTCCCTGGATCCAGGGGAATGTTGATGCAAAGAACCTGGTATTGGTGCAGACTTTGATTCAGGCTTTTGTGGCTGCAGCTGAGCAGTTGTTTCCAAAGGCAGGGTCTGGGGAGCTTAAGAAGGCTTATGTGCTTGAGAAGTTGAAGGAGAAAGGGATTACAATTACGGATATGGAGTTGGATGCTTTGATTGAGGCTGCGGTTTATGAATTGAATAGGGTGAAGAATTTGTTGGTGAGGGATTTGAGTTTGCAAAAGTAGGAAGACCAGGCTGAGATGCCTGGCTTTTTTTATTTCCGGGAGCTAACAAGTATTTTGATTCAAGTTATAACATCAATCGATTCATTTTTTTGAGACAACTGGATAGACAGGTCCAGATAATACTACTGGACAATGAGGTGCTGGAACGGTTGGTATGAGTTCTATTATTTCAACATAAAGAAGCTCATGTTCTAAGCAATTTACAAGATCGGCAACACTTAAAGATTTGACAATAAGTTTCCCATTATTATCTAAAAAGCCTAAGCCTGTTCCAGAACTGGATCCAGTTGTTCCGTCAGTGGTAACTCCCTTGAAAACAACTACATAATCTCTATCGGGAAGAATTGTGAGGTTGTATGTTTTAACTTTAATTGAGTAGCTGTCTTCTTTTTCGATATACTTAAGACTAATATACCCGGTTATATCTTCATCTGTAGGGTGCTCTAAATATCCTTTGAAATCATTATAAGGATCATAAGCTCCAAAAGCTATTGAACTTAAAGCAAGCATCAATACTAATGTCAAAAGAATTAATTTCTTCATGAAAATCCCTCCTAGGATAAATAAAAAACCAACCTTAAGAAAAGGTCGGTTACGCTATTAGCTTCGAATGGGAAAAGCGTCCAATTTCATCCCATTCATCTCAGCTCCCGTGAATATAATGTATACAGTCTTATTATATCACTTGAATAGTGAAGTACAAGGGCCTCAGATTTATGCAAATCAGGTTGAGATGCATGGCTTTTTTAATGGAATCCTCTAGGTTTTATTTCCTTATCACTATAGGGACCAGTAATCCTAATGCTTCTTGGACTACCCTTAATAAAACTGATATATCCTTTATCACTGAGAGCATGAACATGAGTATAGATAGTCGAATTCGATGAAAGTCCTAAGTGATCTTTTATCTCCTTGAATGAGGGTGAAATTCCTTTATCCTGGATTAATTCGTCTATGCATTTCAATACTCTATATTGAGCTTTGGTTAAATATTTCATAATATCAATACCTCCTTATTTAACATCATACCAGAACATTCGTTCTATGTCAACAACTATTAGAACAAATGTTTGCAAGGNNATTTATTTGCTTTTTCTGAGCATAAGCGTATAATGAAAGAGGATTGAGTTGATATTAGGGGGTTGAGGAATGAATGAAATTGATGAATTAAAAATAGTAGGTATTGGAAATATTTTAGTTGATACAAATCTAGTAAATGCTAGAGAGAAAAATCTTTATATGAATCAATTAGAATATTGGTTTCAGAACGAAATAATTAGTTATATTTATACGGATATAACAATTGAAAAAGAATTAAAATATTTTAGACCAGGTTATAAAAAAGCTACTAAAAAAGGATTTCAGATTCTATGCTCTGATAATTATGATTATTTAGACAAAGTGACTGAATTTAGTAAAATAG
>LGOV01004850.1_pt3 | contig 11773 bp, 11 predicted proteins | sample 469881 | NCBI WGS metagenome assembly LGOV01 (sample SAMN03857199, study PRJNA290197) | marine sediment metagenome | biome: marine cold seep biome; feature: cold seep; material: marine sediment; isolation source: sample #5579, elevator 3A push core 41 containing 12 cm of sediment... ...
CATGAGCTGTCATCTGACAAAATTATATAGAAAGGCTGCTGATATATGACGAAATCCTATAACATTGCGGTGATCCCGGGAGACGGGACCGGTCCGGAGGTGGTTGCTGAAGGGATAAAGGTCCTCAAGGCTGCTTCCGGGCTGTCGGACTTTGATCTTGCATTTACGGAATATGATCTCGGAGGCGAACACTACAAGGCCACAGGCGAAACGCTTTCTGATGACACAATAGAATCCCTGCGGAAAGCGGATGCCATCTATCTCGGGGCAATAGGACATCCGGATGTAAAACCCGGGATCCTGGAAAAAGGGATACTTCTCAACCTTCGGTTTTCCCTTGATCAATATATCAATCTTCGCCCTGTCAAGCTCTATGAGGGGGTTGACTGTCCATTGAAGGACAAGGGACCGGAGGATGTAGATTTTGTCGTGATCAGGGAAAATACCGAAGGGCTTTACGCCGGGGCCGGCGGGTGCCTGAAAAAAGGGACACCGGACGAGGTGGCTGTTCAGGAGTCAATAAATACGAGAAAGGGCGTTGAACGCTGCATTCGCTTTGCATTTGAATTCTGCAGAAAACGGAACAGAGAAAAGAAGCTTACCCTGTGCGGGAAGACAAATGTCCTGACTTATGCATTTGACCTGTGGGAACGCACGTTTTATGAAGTGGGAAAGGAATACTCCGACATTGCGACTGATTACGCACACGTGGACGCTACCTGTATGTGGATGGTAAAAAATCCCGAGTGGTTTGACGTCATTGTTACCGACAACATGTTCGGCGACATAATAACCGATCTTGGCGCCATGATACAGGGAGGGATGGGAATCGCCGCAGGCGGGAATATCAATCCTGAAGGGGTCTCCATGTTTGAACCTATCGGGGGCTCTGCTCCCAAGTATCAGGGGAAAGGTGTCATCAATCCGCTCGCAGCGATATGCGCGGCCCAGATTATGCTCGACACACTCGGTGAAACAGGGTCAGCGGTGAGGATAGAAAAAGCAGTACAAAAAGTAGTAAAAGAAAGACTTGCGAGCCTTTCGGCCGGAAAGATGGGATTCAGCACCTCAGAGGTCGGAGATATGGTGACAGAGGCGTTGTAGGCTGAAACAAGGTGATAGCGGAGTAAAGAAGATGAGCAGATTGTTTAATGTTGCAGTGGCGGGAGCTACCGGGGCTGTGGGGAATCAGATGATTACCTGCCTCGATGAACGGGATTTTCCGGTAAAAGAGATAACCTTTCTCGCGTCGAGCCGCTCTGCGGGAAAGAAACTGAAGTTCAGGGGGGACCAGGTCGTTGTTCAGGAGATGACGGAAGACTCCTTTGAGGGGATAGATATCGCGCTTTTTTCCGCAGGAGGGTCTACGAGCGAGCGTTTTGCGCCCTTTGCCGCCAGGGCCGGGTGCGTGGTGATTGACAATTCGAGCGCATGGCGCATGGACCCTGATGTCCCTTTGATTGTCCCGGAGGTGAATCCCCATGCGATTGCCCGGTACACGAACAAGGGGATTATTGCCAACCCGAATTGTTCGACCATACAGATGGTTGTGCCCCTGGCCCCCATCCACCGAAAGGCAGGGATCAAACGTATTGTGGTCTCCACATACCAGGCCGTCTCGGGCACCGGGAAGAAAGCAATCGATGAACTCTTCAATCAGACACGTGCCATGATCAACTTCCTTGACTACAAGACCGAGGTATATCCCCACAGGATTGCCTTTAACTGCCTTCCGCACATCGACGTATTTCTCGATAACGGGTATACCAAAGAAGAGATGAAGATGGTCCATGAGACCCGGAAGATCCTGGAAGATGATACAATAGGAGTCACGGCAACCACGGTCCGGGTGCCTGTCTTTTTCGGGCACTCCGAATCCGTAAATATTGAGACGCACAAAAAGATGACACCAGCAGAAGTAAAAGAGCTCATGGAGAAGTCCCCCGGCATCAAACTGGTCGATAATCCTTCCGAGAATGTCTACCCGCTTGCAATCAATGCCGCAGGCATAGACGATACCCTTGTCGGGCGGATACGGGAGGACGAGTCAATCGAAAACGGAATCAATATGTGGATCGCAGCGGACAACATCCGCAAAGGGGCGGCGACGAACGCGGTTCAGATAGCAGAGCTGTTGGCAAAGGATTATCTGTAGATATAGTCCTCGTTCCAAACCTATCAGCAAGAGATATTGAAATGACTGCATTAACGAATAAGTCAGTAAAATCCATGGGTACTGCAGAAGCTTTTTATCGTGTATTCTGTGCATTACCTATAAGCGCTCGATTGGCAGTAGCTCGCTATATTATAGAAGATGAAGAAATTCAGCATCTTCTTGAAAATCCAAACGAAACGACGTTAGAGGCGTTTGCCGAAAATAAAAGTAGTATGCCGGTTTTTCACACTGTCGATGAATTGCGAAAGGATTTACTAATGTGAGGCTTGCTATTCGCAGAACCAGCCAATTCAAGAAAGATGCTAAGGAACGGGGACGGAATACAATCGCGGCTTATAATGACAATTATGTTACTTGATTACTCGACCAATGATCAAATAACCGCTCAATAAACAGGAGGTGCAGGATGGAATTTGACAAATTCATACCGGAAAAGGTCAGGAAAAGATTTCCGAACATAAAGACGCCTCTGATAAACGGCAGGCCCCTGATCAAGACCGCCAAGGCGAACCACGCCATGATTATTGCCTGCAACTGCCGGTGCAGGCTCCCTGCAGAAGGGATTGCCCGTGCCTCGATGGTTACAGGCGCGCCGGTTATGTATGAGATTGCAAAATCAGAATTGACCTATACGGAATTCACTCCACAGACCTTTGTTGAGTATATTGTCTCCGTAAATGAGGCAATTGGAAATACTGCGGTGCCGTTTGCCGTGCATGCGGATCATCTGACCGTGAAGAACCCTGATCAGGTGGCGGAGGTCAGAGATCTCATTGCTGCGCAACTGGATGCCGGTTTTACCTCGTTTGCCATTGACGCCTCACACATGGAAAACGAACTGAACCTTGATGCAACAAAAGAACTGGCCCAAGCGATTCAGGATGCCGGCTATTGCCTGGAAGTGGAGCTTGGAGAAATCGGGGCAAAAAAAGGGAGTACCGAAGGTTTTACACAGCCGGAAGAGGCGGCCTGGTTTATCGGAAAACTGAATACGGCCGGACTCCATCCTGATCTGCTCGCAATCAATAACGGGTCGATTCACGGCACCTATTTCGGAGCAGCACATGAAGGGATCCAGCTTGATCTGACAAAAAGCATCTGGGACGCAATTCAGCCGTGGGATGCGGATATTGCCCAGCATGGGATTACAGGGACCTCCCTTGGCAAGATCCGCCAGTTCATCAACTATGGAATCCGCAAAGGGAACGTGGGGACCTTTTGGCAGAACATATCCTTTGGAATTGCCATGAACGAAAATGGCAACGCCTTAGCTACCTCTGACAAGGATTATATCACCCGGTCTTATCGCGGGCTTCCTGATTCGCTCTGGGAAGAGATGACAAGATGGGCGCAAGAGACCGGAAATACGGGAGGAAATATCAAAAAGGCCAACAAGGTTTTTGCAGACAGGTTCAACAAGATAGACCGTGTTTACACAGATCGTATCACAGCCCAGGGTTACGAGGAGGGAGTAAAGCTGTTTGAGGCGACCAACTCAATCGGCCTTGCTCCGAAAGTCCGGGAGTACCTGGGGTCTGTTTCCTCATAGACCTTTGCAAGCCCCTGGCCCATGAACACTGAGAGGATAGATGCTCGGACACTCTGTGATCGAACTTGTTGACGTTTGCAAGTCATTCAAGGGCCAAAAGGTTCTTGACGGCGTTAATCTGTCTGTGGATTCCGGCAGGATCACTGTTATCATAGGACGGAGCGGCGGGGGTAAGTCCGTGCTGCTGAAACACATAATCGGCCTGCTGAAACCGGACAAGGGCCAAATCCTGATAGACGGCACTGACATTGCGAAGCTTAATGACCGCCAGTTGAATGACGTGAGAAAGGTCTTCGGCATGCTGTTTCAGAATGCCGCCCTCTTTGATTCTATGAGTGTGGGCGAAAACGTCGCCTTTCCTCTGAAAGAACACACCTCCATAAAACCAAACCTTATCTCTGAGATTGTAGAACAGAAACTGCGACAGGTGGGTCTGACCAACGTGAGTCACAAAATGCCTTCCGAGTTGAGCGGCGGCATGCGTAAACGGGTGGGTCTGGCCCGCGCGATTGTCCTGGATCCAAAAATCATCCTGTTCGATGAACCGACCACCGGTCTGGATCCTATAATGGCTGATGCCATAGATGCCCTGATCAGTGAAACCCAGGGGCAGACCGGGGCGACGTATGTTATAATCAGCCATGATATCAAGGCGACGTTCAAGGTTGCCCACAAGATCGCGATGCTTTACAACGGGAAGATCATTGAGACCGGAACGCCTGACCAGCTCAGATCTTCCGACAATTCTGTTGTGCAGCAGTTCATAAAGGGGATATCTCAAGGCCCGATTGGAGACCCGGAGGTCTAAGTGCCCAGACTGAGTTCAGAGGCCAAGGTAGGCATTTTTGTCTTTATTGGTATGATAATACTGGCCTATATGTCGACGCGGGTCGGTAACTTCAAATTCGGCGGACAGGGAGTTTATGAACTCTGCGTCTTTTTTGATTCCGCTGCAGGTCTTGCCAGGGATGCAGCGGTGGAGATCGCAGGGGTTGAAGTGGGGACTGTCAGGTCCATAGCGCTTGAAAGGGGCAAGGCAAGGCTTGTTCTGGCCATTCAAAACGGCATAGAAGTAGGCAGCGACGTACAGGCGGCCATCCGAACCAAGGGGATGTTGGGCGACAAATACTTGGAGATTATTCTGGGCTCTGACACGGCAGTCCCGCTCAAAGACGGCGACGAGATAGCAAATACCATGTCTGCGGCCGATGTTGATAGATTGTTGAACCAGCTTTCAGAAATAGGAGAGGACGTAAAAACGGTGAGCGGGTCCTTTGCAGGGACCCTTGGCGGCGAGGAAGGAAAGAGGTCCCTTCAGGTTATTGTGAATAACCTGCGGGAACTCACGATATCCCTGAACAATACGCTCAGGGACAACAACGAGAAGATCAATGAGATGATTGCCAACCTGACCCAGTTCTCCAGGGATCTCAAGGAAGCAGGTTCTTCGAACAAGGAAAACCTCAATGAAATAATAGGGAGCGTGAAAGAGACCTCTGTCCATCTGGAGGACACAATAGTTGCTCTCAAGGAGATCGTCACCAGGATCAACAAGGGTGAAGGGACTGTTGGAAAGCTGATCAATGAAGACGAAACCGTGAATAACCTGAACGAATCACTGGGCTCGATCAAGGAGATATCCGACAAGATCAACAGAGGTGAAGGGACCGTTGGAAAGCTGATCAATGAAGACGAAACCATAGAAAATCTTAATACTACGCTGACTAGTATCAACGACTACCTGCAAAAGCAGGACACCTTCAGGACGTTCATGAACTACAGGGGAGAGTATCTTTTTGGTTGCGAAGATACAAAATCATATCTCTCGATCGGAATCCAGCCGAAAGAGGACAAATACTATCTCTTTGAGGTGATAGACGACCCGGCCGGGAAAAAGACTTCAAAAACGACAAAGACGACGGTAGATGGTGTTACAACCGTAACAGAGGAAGAAAAGACAGACCACGACGCCTTGAAGTTCTCCGCTCAGATAGCAAAACGATACTATGATCTGACGCTGCGCGGGGGGATAATGGAATCGACCGGGGGATTCGGGCTGGATTATTCCTTTTTGAAAGACCGGCTTGTTTTTTCCTTTGATGCCTTTGATTTTGACCCTGACGAGAACCCGCATCTGAAATTCAAGGCAGAGTTATTTCCAATACATCATTGTTATATCGCAGGTGGATTTGATGATTTTATCAGCAACGAGGGGAATGAAACAGCATTTCTCGGNNGATTTGGGATTGACGGTCTATGCCGTACGATTATATCTTTCTTCCGATTGTAGCTTATTTTCTTGGTTCGATCCCCTTTGGCGCTCTTTTGAGCCGGTATTGCAGTGACGTCAATATCAGGGAAGGCGGGAGCCGGAATATAGGCGCCACCAATGTCTGGCGTCTTGCGGGAATAAAACCAGGGCTCTTTACACTGGCCGCAGATGTGCTGAAAGGCCTTGTCCCGGTCTGTCTTGCCGTTGATCTGGCGGGCCGTTATGGCGGCTGGGAGGGAGAAGCCTATGTAAGTCTGGTTGCGTTATCCGTATTTTTCGGACACCTTTATTCCATATTTCTGAAGTTTGATGGAGGAAAAGGCGTGGCCACTGCTGCAGGATGCATGGTGGTGATTGCTCCGGTTCCTCTCTTCTTATCGATCATCGGTTTTGCCGTGACCCTGCATCGGTGGCGATATGTATCAGCAGGCTCCCTGACCGGAGCTGTGCTGCTCCCTGTCGGTGTCTGGCTTTTTATGGAGTCGATTTTTTACCTGTGTTTGTCCATAATTATGGCTTTTTTCATGTTTTTCAAATTGCAAGACAACATAAAACGGTTATTTGCAGGAACCGAATCGCGGTTTTCGCCTTAGAGGAGACCTTATGAAACGCCTTGTTCTGATATTTTGCGCCGCCCTTGCCATAGCCTTTGCAGGCTGTTCGGGAAACAATGCCGCGGAATTATACGAAACCGCACAATTAGAGGAGTTGCAGCAAAACCATGAGCATGCCATGAGCATATACCAGGAGATCATAGAAAAATACCCTGAAGGCAAACATGCCGAAAACGCCAGGGCGAGACTCTCTGCGCTGAAAAAAGAGAAATAGCTTCGGGACAATAAGGAACGGTTATTTTTGACCGAACCCATATTTCAAGAAATCGGCAATCACGAAATGCTACACTCTTGTATTGATAAATCCCTGATTTAGGGCGTTGAGACGATCTCTTTCCTTACCTTCTATGTAGAACCGGAGGACCGCGTCAGTGCCGGAGGCCCTGAGTCCAAACCACATGTCCCCGAAATCCATGTACGTGCCGTCACCTCCCCAGAACAGACTCTTGATCTCCGGGACTTCCACATCCATCGCATCCTGCAGTTTCTTTCGGGCCATGTCAGGGGAGAGCTTTGTAAGCGAACGGTAGAAATTGACCATCTTGTCCTTCCGCAGATTCCCTGCGGCCTCGGCGGACGCCCGCGCCTCACCCCTCAGGGATTCGTCAAAGAGCTTTACGTCCACTCTCATGTAATGCCGGTATATGATACGGTTTTCCTCAATCTTTTCCATGTAGTATTCCGCAAGGCTTTTTGCCTTGAGCTTCAATTCCGCGGCAAGGGCAAGGGTCAGAACTCCGATCTGCATCCCGTCTTTTTCCTTGAGCCCAAGGCTGCGGTCCCTCCCCTTTTCGCTTTCGTAGAACTCGGCTGTGCCCATTGCGGCCCCGCCACTCTCTTCAGCCATAATAATTACACGAGGCGCGCGTCCCATGTTATGCTTCTTTCCCAATACGTCTTTTAGAACGACCTCTTCCGCCCCTGAAGAAAGTTGAGCTTCAAGGCGCTTAATCGTATTTCCAAAATGCTTAAACCCCACCGGCGTCTGGTACGTCTTGAGATCTACGCCAAATCGCCGGTTAAAGCTCAAGGCAAGCTCCCCGATCGATCTGGACGTGGGATAGGTGGTCGCAATAATCCAGTTGTACTTTTCCAGTGTTCCGGCTGCTGCAAGGGCTTCCAGTCTCAGGGCAGTCAACATAAAATATATCTGATTCGGCTTAAAATAGACAAGCACGCGGGAATCGTCTAAGGGTTCTGTCTCCAGCCCGATGGCGGCGGCGGAGACCGCCTTTTCTGCAGGCGCAACTGTTACTATATTGAAGCGGTCTCCGTCAGGATCCCAGATAAAAACAGAATCGGCTTTTTCTTCCCGAAAGAGTTCCTGTGCTCCGATGTTCTTATAGACCTGCCACTTACCCGGATCAACCCCATAGTTTTCCCCGTCTATGATACCGATCCCGTGGTAGTCCGAACGTTCCTCTTCGTGAAGGTACTGCACGATTCCGGTCTCGCCGCACGATATGGAAAGACGATCAAAGATCATCCTGCTTGTCTTGCCCATGGATCCGCCTTCGGGTGAAATCGCGACCCTAAAACCCTTGTGGGCGGCCTGGCTGATCGTATCAAGGAGTGTCTCCGGAACGATCTGATGCAACATCTCTACATAAGGGCCGACCGGGTCAAAATCCTCGCGGATGAGCTCCGAATCCGAAGGCGCCAGCAGGATCTCATAACCAGAGTCACCCGCTCTTTTTACAAGTTCCTTGACACGTACTGCAATCCGGTCCGCCATCTCAAGCAGCTGCATCCCGCTTCCGTCCATCGGTTTCCATCCTCCCTTGAAGTTCTGGGAGTGTGAAGCGGTGAAGTTCTCGCCGGCGTCAATCTCATAATAGAAAACCCCGTAGGAAGATAACCAGATGGGTGTCGTGGTTGCCTCTCCTGCCCGCAGGTGCACGCTGATGCCCCGCGCTGCATAGATCCGGGCAGCGAGATTAATGAACTCCCGGGTGTGCGGGCGCACCTCCCCGCCGATATGGTTGCTCTTCAGTCCCATTTCGAGCATCAAGTCCGCCTTGGCGGATGCAATCAACGCAAGAGTGACAGTATTGAAGGGGACTTCGGGGCTGTGCATATCATTGATGTCCAGAAGGTCCCTGTACCCCGCGGTGCCGAGTTTGAACTTGTCAGCCCACGTGGAAAGCGTGTATTTCTTAATAATTTTCTGATCAACAATAATCCTCTCCTCACGGCAGGCATAGGGTGTAAACATAGAAGTCTCCTTTCGGGTCATGAGATTGGCTCCAACTGGTTTGGTCCTTCATTTTTCTTATATCATAAAACAGGAGGTTGCGTTAGTTCATATTTAGTTCCCGTTCCTTAGGGTTTTTCACGCTTTAATATCTCATTATTTATGGAGCGGCGTTGTTTTCAGATGTGGTCATCTTTTTGTTTTGACATTTAAGGGGGGTTATATTACTCAACTTATGTATATTCAGAACTTTGGAAACCGGAGTTGACATGCTGATCCTGCATTACCCGTCGAGTGCAACAGAAAAGAAGATCGACCGGATCGTAAACCGCGGGCTTTCGTTCAAGGCGAAAGATGAAAAGAGCGTTGCAAGAATTCTGGCCGATATCAGAAAAAACGGCGACAGGGCGCTGATTTCCTATGTCAGGCGGTTTGATGCGCCTGGTCTGAAAAAAGAAGAACTTCAGGTCACGCGCGCCGAGATCTCCACTGCCTGTCGCAAGGTGAGTCGTGCCTTTATGCAGAGTCTTAACCTTGCTGCCCGGCAGATTGAGGATTTCCATAGACAACAGACCGCTAAATCATGGATCACCACTGACCCCTCCGGCAGGCTGCTGGGGCAGCTCGTGCACCCCGTGGATGCCGCCGGCATATATGTGCCAGGAGGGCAGGGCGGCAAGACCCCGCTCGTTTCCTCTGTCCTGATGGGCGTAATACCCGCAATTATTGCTGGTGTAAAGAAGATTTGTCTCGCAACACCACCCACAAGGGAAGGGGATATCAACCCCCATATCCTTGCGGCGGCCAAACGCGTGGGTGTGGAGTCGGTTTTCAAGGCAGGCAGCGCATGGGGAATTGCCGCGCTTGCTTACGGGACGGAGACAATACCGAGAGTGGATGTCATTGCCGGACCCGGCAATATCTACGTCACCCTCGCCAAGAAACTTGTTGCAGGAAGAGTTGGAATCGACATGGTGGCGGGGCCGAGCGAGATACTTGTGATTGCCGATGACACTGCTGACCCGGGATATATTGCGGCAGACCTCCTTTCACAGGCAGAGCACGACCCTGTAGCATCCGCCATTCTGATTACAACCTCGGAATCCATTGCCGGCAAGGTAGACGAGGCTCTGACAGTGCAGATAAAACAGCTTTCGCGAAAGGATATCTGCAAGGCGTCCCTTGAAAAATACGGGGCGCTCATAGTCGTCAAAGACCTTGAAGCGGCCTTTGAGCTTGCAAACAGGATTGCCCCGGAGCACCTTGAGTTGCAGCTTGATGATCCCCTGAAGTACATAGGACGGGTCCGTAACGCAGGGGCGCTCTTTCTCGGCAAGTATACACCGGAGCCTGTCGGGGACTATGTGGCCGGCCCGAACCATGTCCTTCCCACTGCGGGCGCCGCACGTTTTGCCTCGGCCCTTTCCGTGGATCATTTTATTAAGAAGACCAGCCTGATTCACTATCCGGAAGACCTTTTCAGGAAAGAGGCGAAACATATCGAGCGTCTTGCCAAGATAGAAGGCCTTGAGGCACATGCCAATTCCGTCAGGATAAGGGTCAGAAAAAAGAGGGCTTGAAATGGCAGGGACTATGCAAAACAGGAGGTTTTGTTTCTTTGCAATTCTCCTCTGTTTTGGTATATGCTGCTCTCTTGTTTCGTGCGCCTGGTTTCGTCACCTCGGAAAGGAAAAAAAGACCATCCGCATGGAAGTGACCGCATATTGCGCCTGTCAGAAGTGTTGCGGATGGGAGCGCAAGTGGGGGTGCTGTCTTATGCCGGCGGTCTATGCATACGGTCCGAGCAAGGGGAAACGCAAGAAAGTGGGAATTGCCTCGGACGGGACAAAGGCAAGAAAAGGAACCATTGCGGCAGACGCCAAGCTGTTTCGTTTCGGCACAGAGATGTATATTCCGGGCTACGGGTGGGGCGTGGTCCATGACCGGGGAGGCGCAATAAAAGGCTACCACATTGACATTTTCTTTTCCGACCATGACGATGCAATGGAATGGGGCCGAAAACGGCTCGACGTAGTGGTAATAAAATAGCCCGATGGTTTCTTCAGGTTTCGGAATTTTGCGTTGATCGAATCTCCGGTAAATCCGGGCGCCAAAATGACCAGCCTGTCTTCTTTCGAGCTTTTGGATGCCGGTTGCTGATCTTGCCGCCATTAGTTTTAAGGATTACAATGGTATCCAAAACTCTTCTTGTCAGACAGGTGCCGACGAAATTGGCAACCAGGAACGCCAGGAGAGCGGTTCCGAAGACATATTTCATTGTATTATTATGAATAGTTCCCTGGTGAACAGGCGTATGCTCCGAGGGGAGTGCATCCCTTAGATCCGTGATCGAGTAAACGAGCTTCATTTTTGCAGAAGCGTAGGTTTCGTGCATGGACCTTATCATGTCCTCTTTTGATGCCCAAATGGCAGGATATTCTTTTGCCAGACGATAGAATGTCTCGTCTAATGCGCAGTGTGTCTCGTCGATCTTTTCGAAGAGGGGCTGAAAATCCGGCATCCTCGTCGTGAGCATAGCCAGTTCTTTCTTGAACTGTTCCCCATGTTTTTTGAAATCCAGGATCTCCTGCCGGTCGCGAAACAACAGAAATTGTGCGCCTGAATCAATCTGCGCAACTGCAATCAGTTGCAGGTCCTTGATGTTTGTTTCCGCTTTGTTCATCTCGTGCCTGGCAAGTTCTATCTCAGTTACCTTATAGATACCCTGCAGGCCGAGACAACCAATCAGGATGATGAGGAGAGAAACAAAAGTAAACGCCACAGTCAGTTTTTCGGCTATAGAAAGATTCATGTGAAATTGAATAACCTCCTTCCGGTTTTTCTTAATATCGGTTGGATTAAGAAAACCTGAACGCAAAAAACTTGATCTTCCCCTATTAATGCTATAGATAGATTGTAAATCAGGTAGTCTCTACAAAGCAATGCAGGTAACGTCCCCGCCAGTCTT